>Ga0210057_1006307_pt1 | contig 14790 bp, 14 predicted proteins | sample CryGeyCG2114_010_2_FD_183968 | JGI IMG/M metagenome (GOLD analysis project Ga0210057, IMG submission 183968) | Groundwater microbial communities from aquifer - Crystal Geyser CG10_big_fil_rev_8/21/14_0.10 (SPAdes) (version 2) | ecosystem: Environmental > Aquatic > Deep subsurface > Groundwater ... | reverse complement strand
GTTGGTTGTGGGGAAAAATTTTTAAATATAAAAATAGGGGGTATTATGGCACCGAATATTTTCATTTCTTCTAAATCGTAATATTTGTTTGTAATTTGATCCATTAAAATTTAGAGTTTGTTTAATATTTAGATATTAGAATTTAGAATTTAAGAATGTTACTCTTTGCCGTCAAACTGCATTATACTATATTTATAACGGTATGCAATTAAAAGCGAGGCTATATAATATATTGCGCTGGAGTGAAAAATACACCAAAACCGACATGGTTTATTTGGCGAAAGGCGGTTTCTGGCTGGGACTCGGGCAGATTGTTTCCTCCGCGTCAATTTTTTTACTGGCAATTGCTTTTGCCAACCTGGTTCCCAAAGAGATATACGGCACATTTAAATATATTTTATCGCTGACCGGCATCTTCACAGTCATAACGCTTCGAGGAATGAGTACGGCTGTTACACAAGCGGTGGCCCGCGGCTATGAAGGAGCGCTTATTCCGGCCGTCAAAACAAAAATCCGGTGGGGTTTACTTGGCGGTTTAGCCAGTTTAATTTTAGCCGGTTATTATTATTTTCAAGGCAATGCCGCCCTAGCAATTTCTTTTCTAATTGCCTCTGTTTTTCTGCCCTTTATGGACTCTTTTGGAATTTATAACAGTTTTCTGCAAGGCAAAAAACTTTTCAGCACCTCCGCTATTTACGGAACAGCAAGCCAAATTTTGGCTACCTGCGCTATGGCTCTTAATCTGCTTCTAACAAATAATTTATTTATTATTCTTCTCGTTTATTTTTCCTCTTGGACTATCCTGAGATTTGCTTGTTTTATACTCGCTTTAAAAAAACAGTCCAACCAGCGCTATGATACAGAAACTATTTCCTACGGCAAACATTCGAGCGCTGTAAATATTATTGATACTATAATAGGATCGCTTGATAATCCTCTCATTTTTCATTACGTAGGAGCAATAGGAGTGGCTATATATTCTTTTGCTTTAGCCCCCATATCTTTATTAAAAAATTTTTTTGACCAAATCCCCATTTTGGCTATGCCGAAACTCGCCCAACGGCCTATTGTTGAAATAAACTCATTATTGTGGAAAAGATTTTTTTTGTTATTCGGCATCGGCGTCACCGCGTCTCTCGCCTATATACTCGTCGCGCCATATATTTTTAAAATCTTTTTTCCTCGCTATCTTGATGCCATTTTTTTCTCGCAAATATTTTCTCTTTCTATTCCTCTCTCTCTTCCCCAATTTATTTTAGGGGCGGCTATAACTTCAAGGCTCACGATAACGCCCAAGAAACTGCTTTATTTATGGAACATTCCGGGTATTGTTTTCACGGTGTCAATATTCATTCTTATTACTAAATTCGGCATCTTAGGCGTCATTATAAGTAAACTCCTTTCGCTTGTGGCAGGAATCGTTGTCTGCCTTATTCTCTGGCAGAAGATAACGAAAATAGAAAAGCATTTAAATAAAATAGGGAATTGATTACCAAAATTCAACCTTCTCATTAATATTCTCCAAAATGTCTTTTTTGATTTCTTCGTTGTAAATTCCGGCTTTCAAGATAATATTCACCGGTCCCTTACCCGCCAAAACCTTCGGCGACTCAACTTTAAAACGGGTGCCGTAAAGACGTTTACCCTGCTTTGTCGGGCTATTGTCCAAAACGGAAACAATTTTATCTGTATCCAGTCCGAAGCCCAAAAGATACTGGGAAAAAATATGCGCGCCAAAAAGATAAACCGGCAAATTTGAAGAATTAATTTTTTCGTTCAGTTCTTTGACCATATTCAAATGATAACCCGCAAATTCCATGAAAAGTTTTTTATACTCATCATATTTGCTGATCAATGTTATATCCGTCACCACATCCAATTTTTCGGTAGCATAGAAAATGCTGTGGTCTTGAAAATATTGCTTTTCCAGAATCTTAAACCCGAACCTTTCTAATAGATAATCAACAAAATATTCGGTTAAAAATACCGTGTGTTCAAAATTAAGACAATTCGTATATTTGCGGACAAGCTGTTCCCGCATGTTAGGAAATGTAAAAATATGTCTATCTCCATTTCTGAGAAAAGAGGAAACGTGATTCAAATAACTCACTGGGTCATATGTGTGTTCCAGCACATGCGAATGAACAACGGTATCCACTCGCTCACCCAGAGAAAATTTATCATCAAACCAATTTCTAATAACTTTGATTTTTTCGTTCCCGGCAAAAGTCGGGTTTGGCTCAACAATTACCCAACTCGTATCAGGAGAGACCTCTATAAAATTTTTAGCAATCAACCCATGCGCGCCGCCAATCTCTAAAACGCTGTGCGGATCATATTTTTTAAGAAACTTACAAAATTCTAAATAATGCTCAGTCCAGACCTTCCCAATCCCTTCATTATGCTGATTCAAATATAAAACCTCCAGCGGTATTAAATTTCTTAACTGAATTATCCCTGTATCTTTACAAATATCCCATACCATATCCGCAATTAGATCTCCATCTTGTGATGCATCAACGCACCCCATAAACACAGGAAAATCTTGTAATGTATAAAGATGTTCCAAATTCTTTTTGCCGGTGATAGCGCTTGCCGGCCGCTCTATATATTGCTCAAGTTTTTTCATCCTTTTTATAAATTATCCAAGTAAATTTTAAAGATTTTCATCATTTCTTGAATAACTGTCTCTCTGAAATTTTCATCTCTGTTTATTTTGTCATATAGCTTTTTGTATTCGTCGCTTGAAAAAACATAATGGCCGGCGATTACGGAACATAAAAGTCTATTATCGGGAGTATTTGTATGCAGCCACTTTTTCCATTTTCCGCTCTCGTAAGCGGCATTTAAAAAATCCGACGCGTCAATTCCGTAATTCTTGGCTTTTTCAAGAGTTAATTGCGTTTGAACAACGCCGAATTGCGGAGCAATATTCATAGAATCTATTAAATTTTTTCTTCCCAGAATTTCCCCTTCCGTCAAATAATCAGCGTTATGCTCCTTGAGATTTAAATTATTTTCATCTGCAGATTGGCGGATTTCTTCCATAAATTCTCTGTTAAATTTACCGACCTGATTTATTTCTTTAACCAAACTGCCGGTTTGAACGGTAAAAAAATGAATGGGCGCCACCTGCTTAAAAAACGTCATTTCTCTCTCAACGGCGGAAACGTCATATAAAAATTCTCCCCTGTTTTCTTCGGTGCCAACCTCAATTAAAATATCCGGATTATTTTTACGGATATACTCAATTGCCTTTTTAGATTCCTTCAGTATTTCTTCTCTGGTTCCATTATGATGGCAGAAATCAATATGTATCAAATCAAAACCGTTTTCAATGTCCGAATCAATTGTTTTATAGACGTCGGCAAGATCATTGTTTTTAAAACCCGGACCGCAATGGTCGCGGCAAAGATAAACATTGGCTTTTGGATATTGCTTTTTAAATTTACCAATACGCTCAACATATTGTTTGGTTGTCCAATTATTAACATAGCCGCCATCCCAATCAATCTGGTTTTTTGAGGCAATAAGCATCAAGGGCGTGTTTTCTTTTTCAGAAAACCGAAAAACCGCCTCAATCACTTCGCTGCTCATCGGCCCTATCCCTAATTTACTTATTGATTTCATAAAATTTTCTTCGAAGTTTAAAATTTTTAGTTAATTTTGTACTTGAATGTTCTTTTATTTCATATTCTTTTTGCATATTCAACAATATACTATCAACAGTCGCCCCCAAATTGGAATCACAACCATAATCGTCAAAAAGGATATAACACTCCTCATTAAGAAAATTTCCTTCAATAAGAATGTCGAAAATTTCTTTGACCGAGGATGACAAATCGCAATCAATATGAACAAAGGAAAATTTTGAAACACCGAGATGCCGCAATCTTTTTATAATATTTTCTTTTTGGGAGTACAAAAATCTCTCTATGAAAACATTCTTTTTTGTAATATCGTACAAATATTTGTTGTAAAAAATATTCCGCCAACACTCTTTTAAAGACGTATTTTTAAAGGCTCCTTTTTGAAATGGCCCTTCCGCATCGGGCAAGCCAATAAAACCATCTATCCCTATTATTTTTTTGTCGAAAATGCCAATGCGTTCGCACAGATACGCGATCCACAATAATGAAAAACCTTTCCATGTTCCGAATTCGATGATATCGCCTTTAGTATCATTTAAAAAAATCTCTCCCAATAGCTTCTTAAAATTCGTCAGTCTACCTATTTGATGTTCAAGTTCTACATCGCCTAAATCTTTGATTTTATTATAATATTCGAAATTTAAATCCTCCGGCTTATAAACCAAATCCAGTAACTCATGCCTCAAAGAATTAATGTTCCTTAAGAATGGTTTGAATAATATCTTCGCTTTTATTTTTGATATAAATGACATTGGAAGTTAAACTATTTCCCCCAAACGCCTTCGCCTTTTTTTAGCTTAACGTTTGAAAAATCAAACGGTTCAAAAAATTTTTCCATAATGTGGAAACAAGCTTCTGCCACCGCGCTGTCCCCTCCGCGAGACCGGGTTACAAAATCCGCCTTTGTTTTGGTCAGATAAAAGGCGTTGGCCGGAGCAATGCTGTAAGCCACGGCGTCAAAAACCATTCCGTCAAAAATTCCGTCTCCCATAAAAATCGTTTCTTTTAAAGAAAATCTTTTTCCCATCCATTTTACCCTCTCAAAAGTGCTTACCAAATCAAGCGGAAATTTCATATCGTCAACCACTCGTTTTTTCGTAATCGGAAATCCCCGCTTGTCGCCCGTAATCATATGAATATACATGAATCTTTTCAGTAAATTAAGCGCGTCAGCATCATCCGGCCCGAAAATTTTTGCCACTTTTCCTTCCGCCGTATAGTGAAACTGACCGTCGGTAAGAACGCCGTCAACATCAATGATAAAATTCTTTGGCTTTATTTTTTTATTTCGTTTAGAGTCCGCCATAAATTTAATTTACCAAAATAATACAAAAACAAATTGAACGGATAGTGATGCAATGACGACATATTAAGCCAAATTAAACCGGTCAAAAGCCGCACTTTTTCAATGTCATAACCTTCCTGTTTCAAAAAATCAAACAAGATATTCTGGCATGCCACTAAATTATGCTTTCTCAAAATGTCGCATTTTACATCTCCGCCGTCCGCTTTTATCGAGAAAAGATTTTGATGGACAATATCATGATTCACAATGAGATTATGATTTAATTTCGCGAAATCATAATATATGTCTCCCGCCTTCAATAACCCTCCGAAATCCTGCCGCCAATCAAGCAAGCAATAACCATTCTTGATTTTCAAAATATTGTCTAAAATAAAATCGCCGTGGAAAGTGCGCTGTTCTGCCGAAGACAACCAGTCAAAATCAATTTTGCTTAAAATGTCTTGAACTAATGGAACGCCTTCACCATTAATAACCTGCGGTTTATCGTCAATGGAATTGACTTCTAGAAATTTATTAATTCTATCCAGCGTTTTCTTATAATAAAAATCGTAACAAACTTGTTTAAATTTTCCATCATCTACCTCTTTAACCTTTTGCCAAAGATGATTTTTAGCCCAGTTTAAAAAATTTTTAAAATCTCTCGGAGTGACTACCCGAGAATAAAGCTCGCCGTCAACATAACTATAGCGATAAAAATTCTTGGAAAAATTTTCTATTTTTGGGATAACTTCCTTTAAGATATCAGCTCTAATGACCCTGTTCTTCACTATATTTTCATCGCAGAAAAATTTAATCACATGGTCAGCAAAAATATAAATTGCTTCATCGATTTTATCCAGATTATCAAAATGGTCTCCAATATTTTTCCTGGCCCTGTTTAAAGCCGCCACGTTACCAATATCAATCCAGCTGGGAAAATCAATTAATTTAAAAATGCTGTCTTTTTTAAGCATTTCTGTCAGAACGGGGAAATCGCCTAGGGATGAATTAGTTGGATTCTCTTTGTATAACTCCTCTAATTTCTTCCAAAAATCCTCGTAATCCTTGATACCGTTAAGACCTATGTGAAGGCAATCAAAATCCGTAGCACCTTTATCGTTCGCGATAAGATTCTTATCGTCTAAAACTTTCCAAGAAGCATACTGCACGGCATCGTCGCCTTTGCAAACGCCAATCCAATTATCATTGGGCGGCGGGATGTCGCCATCAACAATGGTATCGCTGGCATGATAAATAAATGGGCACTGCAAATGATCTTTGGCGCAAAGCATAGAATAACCCAAACTAGAACCTTCTCCTTCATATTTATCAACTTCTACAAACTCAACTTCTCTATCCGGGTAAGCCAAATGCACAAAATCTTTCACATGTTCGCCGAAATGGCCAAGCGTTATCACTAGCGGAACATCCTTAGGGTAAGTTTCAATGATATAAGACAGGGCTGGTTTTTTGCCGATGCGAATAAGCGATTTATTGGTGTATTTAGTCAAATCACCAAGCCTCTGTCCTAAACCAGAGGCAGTAATTAAAACTTTATAATTGTTCCCTGCCATAATCGTCTTGTATTCTTATAACATCATTTAGCTCAGATGTCGAGCATTCTAAATACGAACAATCTTTTTCTTTTGCCAGCATTCTATGCTTTTGAAGCGGGTATATAGTAATGCTCTCACCGGCCCGTAAAATCACTTCTTTACCTTCCAGTAAAATTGTCAAATCGCCCAATAAGCATAGAACCGTTTCCTGCTTTTTCTCGTGGTATTGATAAGAGCACTGGCAGCTCTTTTTCATAAATAGTCGCTTGAGGGTATATTCGGGGTTTGTTTCCAAAATCTCTTCATAACCCCACGGTTTCTCAATATGTTCTGTTTTATTAATTCGGATTTGCATATTTAATCTTTTTATTGTGTATGCTCGAAAATATGGCAACAAAAAGAGAGTCTTCAATCGCCCTAAGATTGAAACCTATATTGGGGAATATGGTAACAGATTGGCCCGATGTTAATTCCAATTGTCTACTTTTGGCCTCAACAGACAATCTCCCATTTATTACAACAATGGTTTTGCTCATTAAAGTTTTTGTTCGTATTTCATCTTCATAATATCTTTCGCTGAAGCTTTTATCTTTGGATATAAAACATCTTTCAATGGTGTAGCTGTCGTTCTGTTCGAGCATTTCCTTGTTACCCCATGGAGTTGTTTCTTTCTGACCAATATCTATTTTAAGATCGGGATCTGGTGGATACAATCCTCTCTTCACCAACTGGTAACCGTTAACAGCCAAATCATCATCAATACACGCAAGAAGCTCTTTCTTTGCGAAAGCCAGCCTAAATGGCAACACATAATGCCTATCATTGGTTATCTCCAGCTCAAAAGGCGTTTCTTTGGAAAATCTCCCCAATTTATAAATAAAGAATTTGTTTACAAAATCAAACCCTCTTCTTTGGTTAAATTTAATACCAGCCATATTTAAACCAGTCATTATCCTGTATAGATAACGCGTAAAAACCATTGGCAATTTATACTGCTCCATCTCCATTATTTTTTTTAAAAAATTTTTACGGAAAATAGCGGCGCCGGTTATAATACACTCTCTTTTCTCTGGCTCGGGAAAAAACTGAGAAATATTCTTTTTCGTTATATTAACAACATCAATATAATTTCCCCTCTTAATAATACCCTCATCGTAAACTTGCCCAAATTTCTCTTTCCAAAACGGATAATAACTAGGCAATAAATAATCAGCTTTTTCCTTAATCATTTCTTTTATAACATTTTTGACATAATCCTGCGGCGCAATATTTATATGGTCTTCATTCCAAACAAACACATAGTCATATTTGGCTTTCAGAAGCATTTCCAACGCATTAGTTATCCATCCCTTTGAATCGTCCAAAAGTTCAAAAAGCGTCATTTTATCCCCTAAATTCTCTTTTAAAAACGCAATTGCCTCATCGCGTAATTTGCCTCTAATGTTTATAAGCCAGTCATCGCTAATTTCATTAAAAGAACGAAAAGAATCTTTCATGTGCTGAAGTCTTTCCGGCTCATTTATTCTAAGATTGGCAAAGATTGTAATCATTTTTTATTGTAATTCTTATACTTCGCCTCCTCCCAATATTTATAATCTTTTTTAGGTTTTAAACCGACAAAAAATTCAATTAAAAAAGCATCAAGTGCCCTTATAAAAGAATATTTAAATCCAGCTAATCCATCTTTATACAATCTTCTCCTGAAAAAAAGTTTCTTGAACCTGTATTGAAAATACCACAAGCCCCTAATACAATGCCCTATAAAACTTTTGGTTTTGGGAACTCTTTCAATCTGTAATTCAAGTTGAAAAAATATGCGTTGCGGCCGTTGCACATAATGATTCCCGCGTTGGCAATGCCAAATAGAACAAGCAAAATCCTTAACTTCACAAGAATGTACTAATCCTTCGTGGACTCGACCACTTTCACTGGTATCATAAAAAATGTTCTGGTGATTTTTAATAATCCTTTCTGAATAATCCACAAGATGATGCAATAAATCATCAACCCTCTTAACGGAAGCAACTATAGGTTTTTCTTTTTCTAAAAAACCTGCAATGCCCGCCTTAAATTCATTACTCAATCTTTCATCGAGGTCTAAAATAATAATATAATCTTTTGTCGCTTTCTTTATTGAAAAATCTCTGGCCCTGCCGTAATGAAAACTGCCCTGATATTGATAGTGATATAACTTTATCTTATTATGCTCTTCATTAATTAATTGTTTAATTATATTTACGGTTCTATCTGAAGAACCGGTATCAACAATAATAATTTCGTCAGCAACATCCTTTACATTATCAATCATGCCTTTGATATTTTTCTCTTCATTTTTTACTATCGCGCAAATAGAAATAGTAGGTTCCATGATGTATCTAAAATTTGTACTTGTTGATAACATCTGCCGCACACTTGACTTGCCCGCTTTCCAATTCGGGATACATAGGCAAAGAGACAATCTCTCTCTGCACTTTTTCGGCAATTGGAAAATCTCCATCTTTATAACCCAAATGTCTAAAAGCATCAGTTAAATGGAGCGGAAAAGGATAATGAATGCCTGTCTGAATTCCTTTATTATTCGAATAAGTTATAAACTTGTCTCTTTCTTGAACCCTGACAACAAATAAATGCCATGCTGGTTTGTTATATTCTTCAACGAAAGGAACGATTATTCCGCTATTATGATTCAATAATTCCAAATATAATTTAGCGTTTTTGCGGCGCGATTCGTTCCATTCCTCCAAATATTTAATTTTTGTTGAAAGCACGGCGCCTTGAAATTCGTTCATTCTGAAATTCCCGCCGACAATTTCATGATAATATTTTTTTCTTGAGCCGTGATCTCTAATCAATCTAATCTTATCGGCCAGCCCATCATCATTCGTCGCAATAGCCCCGCCTTCGCCCCAGGCGCCCAAATTTTTTCCGGGGTAAAAACTAAAAGCGCCGCATTTTCCCATTGAACCGGCTTTTCTACCCTTATATTCCGCGCCGTGCGCCTGACAAGCATCCTCTATTACGAAAAGATTGTGTCTTTCGGCAATTTTCAATATCGGGTCCATATCCGCACATTGGCCGTATAAATGGACCGGTATAATGGCTTTGGTTTTTTGTGTGATTTTTGCTTCGATTTCGGACGGATTAATATTGTAATTGCTCTCGTTAATATCAACAAAAATCGGCCTGGCTCCCAACAAAGACACTGCCTCGGCCGTCGCGATAAAGGTATTGACGGGCACTATTACCTCATCGCCAGAATTTAACCCGTTGGCAAACAGGGAAAGATATAAAGCGGACGTGCCGTTATTAACCGCTATACAATTTTTTACGCCAAGGTAATCCGCAAAAGATTTCTCAAAATCCTTAACATATTTACCGGATACGAAAGCAGTATTTTCAATAATATCGTTTAATTTTTCTAAAATTTCTTTCTTAATTAATGGATATTGCGCTTTTAAATCCAGAAATTTTATCTCCATAAATATAGTATTAATCTCGCTAATTTATTTTAAACTTTTGGGTATTTTCCTTAAAACACGCGCTGGATTTCCTGCTACAATTGTGTTTTTAGGTACATCTTTTGTCACTACGCTACCAGCTCCCACAATAGCATTTTCTCCAATGCTGACTCCACATAAAACCGTAACACTCGTTCCCAGCGAAGCGCCTTTCTTAACTAAAGTTGGAATAACTTTCCAATTTTTCTTAGACTGCAAACGACCATCGCTTGTTGCGCGAGGATATTTATCATTAATAAAAGAGACGTTATGTCCTATGAAAACATTATCTTCTATAAGCGCGCCTTCGCAGATAAAGGTATGACTAGATACTTTAACATTCTCGCCGATTTTGACGTTTTTTTGAATTTCTACGAAAGCGCCGATTTTGGTATTGCTGCCGATTTGGCATCCGTAAAGATTAACAAATGATGCAATTTTTACATTCTTACCCAGTTTAACATTTGATGAAATATTTTGATATTTCATATTAAGAATTGAAAACTTCTTTCACCCCGACATATGGCTATAAGATTATTTCTTTTTTTTCTTTTAGACTTTTATCGCACGCCTCAAGAATCTTTACCACGCCTAGTCCGGCTCGACCATCAACCAGCGGCACTTCTTCTTTATTAACGCAGCGAATAAAATGCTCTACTTCCAACTTGAGGGCTTCCATTTCCTCTAATTTCGGAGTATGCACATCACCGCTACGGTATATCGGTTTCTGCGGAGTTTCCTGCGCCAGATCAAGAAATATTTCCTTATCGTACACTTTTACTTTTTCCGAGGGTTCTACGTCGTCATAAAGAATCATCTTCTTTGTCCCCCCAATTAATATTTTCCTTATTTTTACCGGCGAAAGCCAGCTTACATGAATATGCCCGACTGCTCCGGAATCAAATTTAATAGTGATATGGGCCATCTCTTCAAAATTTTTATTTATATGATTTGTGCCGATAGCGAAAATGCTGATTGGCTTAATCTCTTCAAAAATATAATTCATTATGGAAATATCATGGGGCGCGAGATCCCATATTACATTGATGTCGTCCTGGATTAAGCCCAAATTTATCCTTTCCGAATCAAAATAAATAATCTTCCCCAGTTCTTTGCTATCAATAATTTCTTTAATCTTCCTTATTGCGCCTGTATATAAAAAGGTGTAATCCATCATTAGAATCAAGTTTCGCTTGCCGGCAATCTCTATCAACTCCTCGCACTCTTTCGCCGAAGATGCCATCGGCTTTTCTAGAAGAACATGCTTATTCGCCAAAAGCGCGCTTTTGGCAAGCTCAAAATGAGTAGAAACTGGCGTCGCAATAACTACAGCATCTACATCTTTACCATTTAGAATATCCCCGTAGCGATTCGTAAATTTTACAGTAGGATGCTGTAATTTAAGCTTATTTAATGCTTCCTGCCTTAAATCGCAACCATACTTTACGCGACAGCCGGGTGTATTTAAAAAATTCCGTAATAAATTAGGACCCCAATAACCAAGCCCCACAACGCCAATATTAATAGTTTTCATATCGTCAAAATAGCATAAAAATTAACCTTTTGACAATTAATGTCAAAAATTAGAACGCCTTGAGTGGCAAAAAAGTAACCGCCCTTGTTCTTACCAAAAAAAACCGCCTTATCATTAATATCTTCATATCGCTCCTGATATTCATTATTTAAATGACCATAATTTTCATTATTTTTCAAGAATATAAGTAGTTCCGCAACCAAAATTTCTTAAAATCGGTTTTGATTTGAATTTATCTAAAAATTTAGTCAGCGGAAGAAAAAAGTTAAAATAAGGAAAACAAAGAGAACAGGCTTCAAATTTAATAATCTTAAAACCGGCCTCTTTCAGATTTCTCTTTATAACCCAGGGATAACGCCACACATGAGGCAATTCTTTCTTGCCAGCATAATGCTCGTCAACTCCATCGTTAAAAATATGTAAAATAAGTCTTATAAAACCGAGGGGGATAGCAATCACGGATCTTTTACGGAGATGCCAGTACTCGGCTCCTCCGAGCAATGAAATGGCGCAAAGATTTAGCGGGGTTGGAAGTGTAATTATTGCCTTCTTTTTTGTTACCCTATAAATCTCTTTCAGACCCTTATCAAAACTTGGCAAATGCTCCAAAACCTGGGAGCTGATAACCAAATCAAAAGAATCATCTTTAAACGGCAAATTCTCGGCATCGCCCAATACGAACTGAGTATTGTTTATGTTATTTCTCTCGGCATATTCTCTTGCTCTTTTTATATTTGGTTTGGAAATATCTAATCCGGTGATATTCGCTGCTGGATATTTTTGGACTATCACTACTGCAGCAATGCCATCACCACACCCGGCATCCAAAATATTTTTGTCTTCTCCGCCTATATACTTAAAAATGGAGTTAAAAATTGCCCGCGTTGTATATCGTCTTAACGGATAAGGCGAATTAAATCTTTTATCTACGATTCTATCGTCATAGTCAGAATAAAAATCTTTTATCTTATTTTCTTTACGCTCGATCATGGTATTTTAATCAATGTTGCAAAATTTTAATATTTTTTCGGCTACCACAGGCCAATCGAAAGATTCATCAACGAAACTTTTTGCCGACAAGGTTTTTCTACTTATCTCTTCGCCGCCTGATAACGCGAAAATAATCTTTTCCGCGAACAATTTGTATTTTTCTTCTTCAATATTATTTATATCGGGTGCTGAATAAATCGATTTATCTCTGTCAAAAAGGTTTATTAATTGGCCACATTTTTCATCCTCGCCAATAAGCTCTTTAAGTCCGCCGACTGCAGTTGCTACGAGAGGCGTTCTTATATGCATCGTTTCAATGGCAGCCAAACTCATGGCTTCAGCGCTGGAAGGAAATACAACAACATCCGCGGCTTTTATATAATTAAAGGCTTCTTTGTTTTCCACTCTGCCCATAAAAACAACGTAATTTTCCAAGCCAAGTTTATTAACTAATTCTTTCAAAAAATCTTTCATCGGGCCATCGCCAATAATTATATAAATGATGTCCTTTTTCTCAGAAATGATGCGAGGTAAAGTATTTATTAGGTATTGAATTCCGTTTTTAGCGACCAGGCGCCTCACGGTTAAAATGATTTTTTTGCCCTTGAATCTTTCTCTGATATCTCTGATTTTATTCTCGTTTAGGTTATTATCTATTGAAGAAAAATCAACCGCCGTAGCCACTATCGTTTTTTTATTATATTTCTTCGCTATCTCGGCTATTTCCGACGAAGTAGCAATAACGCCATTTGCTAATTTTAAAGAAATAAATCTGTAGAGGTAATATACGAGGGGCATTCCTTTGTCAATAATCGTCCCTAAGCCATGGGCGAAAATAAAAAATGGTTTTCCGGCAAATTTTGCCGCAAATGCCGCTAAAACGCTCAATCTAAATGTATAATTAGCGAACACGATATTATTTCTCTTTGCAAGTTTGTATATCGCAAAAAATTGCCTTATTGCAGCCAACAGGTTTTTCCGAACCATCCATTCTTGTCTTATTATTTTTATGTTTTTATTCAAATCACGTTTATCTGAAGCGGTACCGGAAGTCAAAGTATTTGTAAAAATCGTAATTACGTGATTAAGACGCCTTAAGTGCTGAACAAGATTATATGTATATAATTCCGCGCCGCCGATTAAAGGCAAATATGTATCGGAAAGAATAAGAATCTTTTTTGCATTCATACTTCATAATATTCTTTAATAAAACCGACAATCTTTTTCCCAGCATTTCCTCTTCCAAAAGGGTTGCGCCACTCGCGCGAAGAGCGGGACATTTTATGAACAGCGGCTAAAATCCTCTCTTTTGAATAACCCGTTACTGTATTGGCTCCGACCGCGGTTGTCTCAGGGCGTTCTGTTTCGTTTCGTATTGTAACCGCAGGAATTTTTAAAATACAGGCCTCTTCCTGAACGCCGCCAGAGTCGGTTAAAACTAAAAAACTATTCTTCAATAAACTCAAAAAATTAATATAGCCGACCGGCCCTAAAAGACGGATATTTTTATCCAATTTCAACTTATATAATTTGAGAAATTTTTTCGTTCTTGGATGTATGGGAAATATCACGGGAAGTAAGCCCGACAATTCATTTAACACATTAATTATTAAAGACAATCTCTTTTTATAATCCGTGCTCTCTGCTCTGTGAATGGTTGCCAGAAAATATTTTTGCTTTTCCAAACCCGACTTTTCAAAAATCTCTCGCTTGTTCCTGATAACGGCATTGAACGCATACACAGCATCGACGATAGTATTACCGGTAAGTATAATCTTCCGTTTGTTTATACCCTCCGCGATTAAATTACTGCGGGAAATCTTTGTCGGCGCAAATAGAAACGAAGAACAATGGTCCGTCAAAATTCTATTTTGTTCTTCATGCATTTCAAAATTGCCGCACCTTAAACCCGCTTCAACATGCCCAACGGATATGCTGCTTTTTACGGCTGCAAGTGCGCCGGCTAATACGGAATTAGTATCTCCCTCTACTAAAACCAGGTTTGGTTTCTCTTTTTTAAACACTCTCTCCAATTTTAAAATCGCCACTGCTATCTGGGATAGTGCCGAAACGGATCCAACACCTAAATTATATTTTGGCTTTGGTAGTTTCAAGTCCTTATAAAATATCGAATCCAAAAAATAGGAATAATGTTGGCCCGTATGGATTATAAAAAATTTTATTTTATGAAATTCCAATTCTTTTATTATCGGGGAGAACTTAATGAGTTCTGGCCTGGTACCCACAACAATAGCAACTTTAAATTTCTTTTTATTTT
>Ga0210057_1006304_pt1 | contig 14791 bp, 14 predicted proteins | sample CryGeyCG2114_010_2_FD_183968 | JGI IMG/M metagenome (GOLD analysis project Ga0210057, IMG submission 183968) | Groundwater microbial communities from aquifer - Crystal Geyser CG10_big_fil_rev_8/21/14_0.10 (SPAdes) (version 2) | ecosystem: Environmental > Aquatic > Deep subsurface > Groundwater ... | reverse complement strand
ATCAGTCGCTGGCGAGCGACGTTAAAATTTTAATTTTGCAATATAACGCGCAAGTGAATACTTTTAACGATTGCGTTAAGGGTTTATGAAATTTGCAATTGTTTCAGACAGCCATGGAAATGTGGCTAATTTTAAAAAGATTGCGCAGTGGTTAAATAAAGAAAATATTAAAATTATTTTACATTGCGGAGATATTGGAAGCCCTGAAAATTTAAAAGAATCATTGGCTGTTTTTTCTGGTGAATTTTTTGGCGTGTTTGGAAACATGGATAAAGATTTTAAAATTTTAGTTGATGAGTACAATAAAATTCCCCGAGTGAAAATTGAAGAAAAAGTTTTAGAAACAGAAATGGACGGCAAAAAAATTGCAATAACTCATTTTCCAGAAGAAGCCAAAAATTTAGCGGAAACCGGAAAGTATGATTTAGTTTTTTACGGCCACACCCACAAACCATGCCTTGCCCGCCGAAGTTTTAACGAAGGCGGGGGAAGAAAAAAAGAATGTTTATTGGTTAATCCGGGCGAATCTGCGGGCCAGTTTTACAAACCAACTTTTGCAATTTACAACACCGCCACAGACAAACTGGATTTAAAAATTTTAGAAAAACTGTACGGTTGACTATTTTGATAAAAAAGATATAATGATTTTATTACTTAATCTATATTATGCAGCAGAAATATTATATTTTTATTGGAGTTGTAATTCTGGCTGTTCTTGCCGGAATTTTTGCTTATCCAAATTATTACGATAAGAGCGTTGATTTTTTAAATGGAAAATTTGGCTGGACCATTCCGCATTTTTGGGAGAGGCCCTATGTTTTAGGTTTAGATTTGCAGGGAGGAGTTAACCTTATTTACCAGGCCGATTTGAGCGCAGTTCAAGATAAAGCCGGAGCCATGGCCGGTTTACGAGATGTTATTGAAAGAAGGGTAAATATGTTTGGCGTTTCAGAGCCTGTGGTGCAAATTCAGGGGCAGGACAGATTGTTGGTTGAATTGCCCGGAGTAAAAGATGTCCAAGAGGCAATTAAAATGATTGGAGAAACTCCGTATCTTGAATTTGACGAACAAAAAACAGAAGCAGAAAGCCAGCCAATTTTAGACAAAATAAAAGAGGTTCAAGCAGCTCAGGAAAAAGGCGAAGATATTACAAAAATAACAGACTGGCAGCTGGCGCTAGAAAATCCATATTTTAAGCCAACAGATTTAACCGGAAAATATTTAACAAAAGCAACAGTCAATTTTGACGCAACAACTTACAAGCCCGAAATTCAATTGCAGTTTAACGACGAGGGAGCTAAAATTTTTGAAGATATAACCGGAAGAAATATTCAAAAGCCCCTAGCCATTTATTTAGACGGAGCTTCTATTATTGATACCAACGGAGACCAAAAAATTGATGTCCAAGATTTATATGCTCCGATTGTGCAAATTAAAATATCTGGCGGAAAAGCCGTTATAACCGGAAATATGAATGTGCAGACAGCAAACGATATTGCAAGGCGTCTGAATTCCGGAGCTTTGCCGGTAAAAATTGGCGATCCAATTTCGCAAGAAACTGTGGGGCCTACTTTGGGAGCTGTTTCTTTGCAAAAATCGCTTGCGGCAGGACTGTACGGGTTTTTAGCGGTTGTGATATTTATGGTTTTAATTTACAGGCTTCCCGGGCTTTTGGCTTCAATTGTTTTGGTAATTTATGTTGGCTTAACTTTGGCTATTTTTAAACTAATTCCGGTAACATTAACTTTGGCGGGCATAGGAGGTTTTATACTGTCTATTGGAATGGCGGTTGACGCCAATATTCTTATTTTTGCCAGAATGAAAGAAGAACTCAAAGCGGGAAAAAATTTGCCCGATGCAATACATGAAGGATTTCACCGCGCCTGGCCGTCAATTAGAGACAGCAATTTTAATTCGTTAATTGTCTGCGCAATTTTGTTTACTTTTGCAACATCTTTTATTAAAGGGTTTGCTTTGACTTTGAGTTTGGGTATTATTGTCAGCTTGTTTTCTGCTATTTTTATAACAAGAATATTCTTAATGGTTTTTGTGGGCCAGTGGGCAGAAAAAGCCAAATGGCTTTTGTAATATGAATTTTAATTTTACAAAATATTCGCCAGTTTATTATATTTTTTCCGGAATTTTAATTATTGCGGCAGTTACTTCGCTGTTTATGTTCGGCCTGAAATTTGGCATTGAATTTACCGGCGGGAGCAATATGGAAATTGATTTCGGGGTACCCTCTGGGTCGCAGAGGCCGGCAAACGAAGCAATACAAAATGCTTTGTCTTCATTTAACCTTGGAGAAATTATTATCCAGCCCACGGGAAGCAGCGGAGTAATCTTGCAATTTAAAGGAGTTGACGAAGCAACCCACCAGCAGATGATTTCAAAATTAAACGAGTTATCTCCGGTTCAAGAAAAAAGTTTCCAGTTTATAGGGCCTTCTATCGGTCAGGAATTGAGAAACAAAACAGAGATTGCCATAGTTTTGGCTTTGCTTGCTATAACTATATACATTGCTTTTGCTTTTAGAAAAGTTTCAAGACCCGTGTCTTCATGGAAATACGGAATTACTTCTTTAATAGCCCTTTTTCATGACATTTTAATTCCATTGGGAGTTTTTTCTATTCTAGGAAAATTATATAATGTTGAAATAACAATTCCAATAGTGGCGGCTCTTTTGACTATTCTGGGTTTTTCAGTGCACGACACAATTGTTATTTTTGACAGAATTAGAGAGAACATTTTAAGAAAGGGAATGGGGCAGTTTGACCAAACAGTAAACTGGAGTTTGAACCAGACAATAGGCAGGTCCATAAGCACTGTTTTAACTGTTTTGTTTGTGATGATTTCGCTTTACTTTTTTGGAGGCGAAACCCTTAAATATTTTGCCCTGTCTTTGATAATTGGAATTACTTGCGGGGCCTATTCTTCAATTTTTATTGCCAGTCCCTTGCTGGTGAGCTGGAACAAGTGGGGGTTGACAAGGGGACGTTAATATGATAAAATTAAACAATAATCGCTAACGCTAAAAAATATAACTAAAATACATGGAAAAAATCAACTATTCTCAAATATACCAAAAACTTACCAAAGGTTTATCTCCTAAAACAAAGGAGATTTTTAGCCGCAGATTTGGCATAAAAACAGGAGAACCTCAAACCTTGGAAGCTATTGGCAAAACCTACGGAATTACCAGAGAAAGAGTCCGCCAGATAGAGGAGGTTGGTTTTTCGTTTGTAAAAAAACAAAACAAAGAAACGTTAGATAAAATTTTCAGCGATTTTACAGCCTATTTTAAAGAAAAAGGAGGCTTTAGAAAAGAGGAAACCGCTTTAGAGGAATTGGGAGGCAAGAAAGCCAAACCCTATGTTTTATTTTTGCTGACTTTAGGCGAACAGTTCAACAGGGTTTGCGAGAAGAAAGATTTTTATTATTTTTGGTCAACAATGAATGACGCCCAGAACAAAGTTAAGGAAAATTTGGCAGTTTTGGTTTCTGAAATTCAAAAAATTGGAACGCCTTTTCCCAAAAATGAATTAGTTGCAAATATGGTTTCAAAGCCAGGATTTGCAGAACCCATTTTAGCTTCTTATCTTGAAATTTCAAAAAAGATTCAGGAAACCAAAGATGGCAAAATTGGATTAATTGACTGGCCCGAAATCAAACCAAGAGGAGTAAGAGACAAAGCATTTTTGGCATTTAAAAAACACCAGAAGCCTCTTCACTTTACTGAAGTTGCTAAAATGATAGATCGGCTTGAAGTTAATAATTCTAGCAAAAAAACTTATCCGCAAACCGTGCACAACGAGCTTATAAAAGACTCAAGGTTCGTGCTGGTAGGCAGAGGAACTTATGCGCTGGGCGAATGGGGCTATGAACCAGGAACCATAAAAGATGTAATTTTGAAGGTCATGCAGAAAAATAACGGGCCTCAAGATAAAGAAGAAATTGTAAAAGAAGTTCTTACCCAAAGATTGGTTGCCAAAAATACAGTGTTAATGAATTTAAACAATAAAAAGTATTTTGACAAAAATTCTGAAGGAAAATATTTCTTAAGAAAAACCCAAACCGCATAAACAAAACAAAAAACACCCAAGCGGGTGTTTTTTGTTGCTTTGCTTTAAATAAAAACTATGACTTCGTGAATACGATCGTAGCCACAAAGTCAGAGTTTTAAAAAGCAGTAAAAATGGGAATTTTTTTGTTGTATAAAAAAGCGGCGAGCGTTCGCGCTCGCCGCAAAGCTTGGCTTAGTCTGCAACTTTCCAGCGCAGAGTTTGGCCTGCCATGAAAGGCACAATGCCGTTGCATTCTTCCGGCACTTTCCAATCCTGTTTGACTAGAGTGATTGTTTCGGAACTCTGGGGCAAACCGTAAAATTCTGCTCCAAATTTGGAAACAAAATTTTCCAGTTTGTCTAAGGCGCCTTGTTCCTCAAAAACCTGCGTCAGCAGTTGAAGAGCCACTGGAGCTGAAAATACTCCGGCGCATCCGTGGCTGCATTCTTTTTTGTCTTTAAGATGCGGGGCGCTGTCTGAACCAAAAAAGAATTTCGGCCAGCCGCTCGTTGCCGCTTGGCGCAAAGCATCTCTGTCTTGTCGTCGCTTTGCAATGGGTTTGCAAAAGTTGTGAGGCGAAATGAGATTGCCCACAACATCGTCCAGAGTCAGCACGAGGTGGTGGGCAGTTATGGTGGCTGCAATATTTTCTGGCAGAGAGTTTACAAACAAAACCGCATCTGCCGTGGTGATATGCTCCAAAACTATTTTCAGGTTTGGGAAATCTTTCGCAATATCCCAAACGGTTTTGAAAAATGCGGTTTCTCTGTCAAGGCAAAATATTTCCGGGTCAGGCGACTCTCCATGAAGCAGGAGCAACATGCCAATTTCCTGCATTTTTTCCAGCGCGGGGTAGATTGCCTTAAAGTCCAAAACTCCGTTTTGGGAATTTGTTGTCACTCCCTGCGGATAGACTTTTCCGGCAACTGCCCCGTGTTTTTTTGCCATTTCAACAATATTTGGCGTCGTATCGCCGTTGATTTGAATTGTCATTAGCGGCCAAAGCAACGGCGCGATCGTCTGCAGCGATTGCCAGTAGGCTATAATATCGTCAGCGGTCAGAATTGGCGGATCGGTGTTGGGCATTACTGTTGCCCTTTTGAATTGTCGCGCTGTGAAGCCGACAACCGATTTCATAATATCGCCTCTTCTAAAGTGGCAATGAAGGTCGTCGCCCTTGAGAATTTTTAGCGTGGTTGTGTTCATCGTTTTTTGTCCTTTCTAACATACAGAGTTGGGCGCCACGGGTGGCACAAAAATACAGAGCCGAAGCTGAACGCCTTGAATCCTTTGTCGCGGAGCGTTTTGATATTTGCGTAATCCCAAATGCTGGGAGCAATAACCGGAATGTCGGTCATGCTTTGCAGTTTTTCGGCAAACAGCCATGTAAACGGCTGAGCAATTTTTCCCGACACTCCTCCTCCGCCGAATTTTTCCAGCGGGCTTTTCCGGTCTGGAAAAACAATCCGCCATGGCACGCTGTTGATTGAAAAAACTTCAACGAAATCTTGTACTGCAGGCACAATTTTTTCGACATCGTGAACCACTGAAAGTTTCAGCAGTATTGGATGCCTCGATTTTTTCTTTGCAGCCCTGCAACCCTCAACGACCTTTTCCGTATTTTCAAGAATATCGTCTTGGGTGTTTGGGCAAGATGCGTTGACTTCAAGTCCTGCGAGGTTAAAATAATTGAGCATTCCGGCCATAATTTCAAGTTCGTCCGGTTCGCCCAAAATTGATCCAACCAAAGAAATTTTTGGCGAATCAAATTTTAGCCCAATTTTATCAACCCACCAATCAATTCCCGAATTTGTAAGCCCCACCGCATTCACTGCTCCGCCAAACATGGGTTTTATACAACCCAACGGCCAGTACCATTTTAGATTTCCCTTTCTGGGCCTAATTGTCAAAGTCTTGATGACATTAGTGAAAAGCGACGGGTCAAGCAAACCGGTCCACCGCAATGGCTTTTCCCAAGGCCAGCCTTTGCCGTCAAAACCCAGAGCTCCGCTGGCCGTCATGTACTCAAAATTATGTCCATTGGAAAGAGTTATCATGTTTCTGCCTTTCAGGTGTAGAAATTGTCAAAGGCCAAGTTGTATTTTTATTAGCACAGTTGTATTGATTATGCAATCTGGCGGGGGTATAATAAATAAAAAACATGACAGATATAGAACCAATAATAACAAAGTGGCTTTTGTCGCCAATAGGCTTAATTGTTACAGCTATAGTGATAATAATTATCATCGTTTCGGTGCTGACTTCAATGATGAATAGTTTTCCAAGTAAAGAATAATTCCATGGATATTTTTTTCATACTTTTAATTGACCTGTCTGTAGCAACTGTGGCTTTTTATATAGTACTTTTTTCTTTTATTTTTTATTGGCATTTAGTAAAAATAAGCTATGTTGTTGTTCCGCTTATTTTTTCTTTTGAATTTTTTACAGTAGGATTTTTTATTATTTCAATAATAACTATTGTTGTAAAATATTTGCCTTTTGTAGTTAATTATTTAAATTTATGAAATTATCCCCCGGATTTTTTTGGTTAGAATGGGTAAAAAAAATAATTTGGGACCCTTTCTGGTGGGTAATTTTGTTTTTAGTTATTTTATGGGTTCCGTTTTTGCGGGTTTGGTGGTGGGTTTTTTTGCCGTTGATGCTGGAAAGGCAGCTTAAAACTTTTTACTTGTGGTGGTTAAACTGGGATTACAATTATCAAAAAGCAAAGTGGATTGTGTTGGAAATAACACCGCCAAAAGAAATTTTGGTTCCAGCTAAAGCCATGGAAGACGTATTTTCGGTTGTTTATCCACTTTTAGACAAAGCCAATTTCAGGGAAAGGTGGTGCGACGGAGAATTGCCAAACGGACCATATTGGTTTTCTTTTGAATTAGCCAGCATTGAAGGAAAAATTCATTTTTATGCCAGATTTAGGAGCGAACACAAACTTACTGTTGAAACAGCTTTATACGCCCATTATCCTGAAATAGAAATTCGCGAGGTTTCAGATTATACAAAACTTGTTCCTCCAACCGTGCCCAATGAAGAATGGGATATGTATGGAGAAGATTGGGACTTTTTGAAAACAGATCCTTACCCCATAAGAACTTATGAGAAGTTTTTTGAGCCACAGGGCGAAAGAATTATAACTGAAGAAAAAAGAATTGACCCGATAATTTCTTTGCTGGAAGGAATGTCAAAATTAGGTCCGGGCGAGCATTATTGGGTGCAGTTTATTACAACTCCGATATTGGATTTTGACGAGCCGAATTATTACAAAGAGGGAAAAAAAATAATTAATAGTTTATCTAAACGACCGGAAAATAAAGATACAACATTTTGGGAAGATTTGTGGTATGTTGCGAAACAGATTATTATGGGGCCTGAAAAAGAAGGTTCTGGAGAAAAAGCGTCTTATGCGTGGCTTCCCCAAAATAAAGAAGAATTTGGCGAAGGAGAAATGGTTTTGACTCCGGGCGAAAGGGAGATTATTACTGAAGTTGAAAATAAATTAAAAAAGCCGTGTTTTAGGACAACTATAAGAGGAGTTTATGTTGCAAAAAGAGAGAGTTGGAAAGTTCCCCACAAATTTTTAATGAGGGGATACACTGCGCATTTTGCCACAGAAAATATGAACAAGCTTATATTTCAGGCTGCTACAAGGCCAAGAGTGCACTATTTTTGGAGAGCAAGGAGAGTGTTTTTAAGGGCAAGAAAAATGTTCAGAATGACTGTTTTAAGGTTTCCTCCTTTATTTCCCAAAAGAATGTCTTCTGATATAAATCCTATTTTCAGCGCAGAAGAATTAGCCACTATGTACCACTTTCCATTAAGGGTTTCGGGAATGGTTGGGTCAACTATGGCATGGGTTGAATCAAAAAAATCTGGGCCGCCGCCAAATTTACCAATGGAATAGCATAATACTAATAAAAAAATGAGCAGTGAAGACATAAATTTTTTTGGATTGACATCTTTCAGAAATGAAAGGAAAAAGTTTGGAATTAGAACCGACGACAGGCGGCGCCATTTTTATTGCATTGGAAAAACCGGCATGGGAAAATCTAATTTAATGGAAAATATGGCAATTCAAGATATTCAAGCCGGCCGCGGAATTGCTTATGTTGACCCGCACGGAGAAGGCGCAGAAAAACTTTTAGATTTTATTCCGGCCTCCAGAATTAATGATGTTGTTTATTTTAATCCCGCTGACTTAGATTATCCAATTGCTTTTAATGTAATGGAAAAAGTTGATTTCAGATACAGGCACTTGATTGCCGGCGGATTAATGGGGGTTTTCAAAAAAGTCTGGCCCGATGTCTGGTCTGCCCGTATGGAATATATTTTAAACAATACAATTCTGGCTCTTTTAGAATATCCCGATTCAACTTTGCTTGGAGTAAACAGAATGTTAGCCGATATAGAATACAGAGAAAAAGTTGTTGCAAAAGTTACCGATCCCATGGTGAAATCATTTTGGGTTACAGAATATGCAAGATATACCCAGCGTTATGAAATTGAGGCAACAGCCGCCATTCAAAACAAAGTGGGGCAATTTATTTCAAACCCATTAATAAGAAATTTAATCGGGCAGATAAAATCTACAATAGATATGAGAGATATAATGGACACGGAAAAAATATTTATTATGGATTTATCAAAAGGAAGAATTGGAGAAGACAACTCGCACCTTTTGGGAGCTTTATTAATTACAAGATTGCAATTGGCCGCAATGTCCCGCATTGATATTCAAGAAGCCGAAAGAAAAGATTTTTATTTATATGTTGATGAATTCCAAAACTTTGTGACCGAATCATTTGCAAATATTTTATCTGAAGCCAGAAAATACAGATTAAATCTTACGCTTGGGCATCAATATATAGCCCAAATGGTCACTGGCCAGGACAGCAAAGTTCGCGATGCTGTTTTTGGAAACGTGGGAACATTGGCCGTGTTCCGCGTGGGAGCCGAAGACGCAGAATTTTTAGAAAGAGAATTTACTCCGGAATTTACCGCAGAAGATTTAGTAAACCTGCCAAAATATAATGTTTATTTAAAACTTATGATTGATGGAGTTGCGGGGCATCCGTTTTCAGCAGAAACTTTGCCTCCTCCAATTCCTTTGGAAAATTCAAACAAAGAAAAAATTATCAGGGCATCAAGAGAAAGATACGGCGTTAAAAGAGAAATAGTTGAAGAAAAAATTTCGAGATGGTCGGGTTTTGGCGAAGACCAAAAAGATAAAATAATTCATGTTAAAGAACCGGCAGAACAGCAGCATCTTTTTGACGCGGTTTGCTCTGTTTGCGGAAGGCCTACAAAAGTTATTTTTGAACCGACAAAAGGAAGGCCGGTTTATTGCAAATCGTGCCTTAAAAAAATGAAGAATGAAACCAATTTAAAAATAGAAGAAATTCCGTTTCACTCTCCAAAAAAGAGGCCAGAAGATGAAAGACAAAATGAAAGACCCAAGAGAAAAGAAATTAATTTATCAGAATTGAGAAAGGCGCTGGAAAAATCTTTAGAAAAAGAGGAAGATAAAACAGCAGAAGATAATAATAAAAAAGGAATAATACAACCGGGAGAAAAAGTTAAATTTTAATTTTTGGAAAATGAAAATTCTAACAGATTTTAATGTAAAAAATAAGCGCGTCTTAGTAAGATGCGATTTTAATGTGCCGTTAGATAATAATGGAAATATTTTAGATGATTTTAGAATAAAACAGGTTTTGCCAACAATTAAATATTTGATAAAAAATGGCGCTAAAATAATTTTGATGAGTCATTTAGATCCCGAAAACACCGGTGTTGCAGATAAAAAATATAATTTGGATAAAGTTAAAGAGCGCCTTGAAAATTTTTTGGGAAAAGATAAATTTATTCTTTTAGAAAATTTAAGGTTTCATAAAGAAGAAACCGAAGGGAATTTAAAATTTGCAGAAGAACTTTCAAAATTAGGAGATATTTATATTAATGATGCATTTTCAGTTTGCCACAGAAATCATGCTTCAATTGTTGGCGTGCCAAAATATTTGCCGTCTGGCGCCGGACTTTTGCTGGCAAAAGAAATTGAAAGTCTGAATAAATTTTTAGAAAATCCGGAAAAACCAATAGTAATAATTATTGGAGGGAAAAAAGTAGAAACAAAGTCCAAATTTATTAATAAAATTTCAAAAGTTGCAGATTGCGTGATAATCAGCGGATTGATTAAAAAAGAAGTTATAGAAAAAAAAATAGAATTTGAATCGCCAGAAAAAATAATAGGGCCGGCAGACAATCTTGCTGCCCCAGATATTGATGAAAAAACAATAAAAATGTTTGAAGAAAAAATATTACAGGCAAAAACAGTATTATGGAACGGGCCTTTTGGAAAATTTGAAGAAGAAAAATATGCAAAAGGCACACTGGCAATTGCAGAGGCAATAATAAAAAGTAAAGCATTTTCAGTTATTGGCGGAGGCGAAACAGTTGAGTTTTTAGAAAAACAAGGTATTATTGACAAGTTCAGCCACGTTTCAACTGGCGGCGGGGCTATGATGGCATATTTGTCGGGCGATGAATTGCCGGGCTTAGAAGCATTAAAATAAAAAGCATGGGTTATAAGATAAAAAACTTAGAAAAAGCCGCAGATAGAATTAAAAAAGCGGTCGCCAATAACGAGCGTATTATTTTGTATGGAGATTCTGACTTAGACGGAATTTCTTCTGTTGTAATTTTAGAAGAAGCAATAAAAAGCTTGGGTGGAAATACTGACTCTGTTTTTTTTCCAGACAGGGAAAACGACGGCTACGGCATAAATATGAATGCTTTAAGTATTTTAAAGAACAAGGCTCCGGCCCTTTTTATAACTTTAGATCTTGGCATAGGAAATATAAAAGAAGTTGAAGCCGCAAATAAAATGGGGTTTGAGGTTTTAATTATTGACCATCATGAAACATTGGTTGGCACACCAAAGGCCTCAATTATTGTTGATCCAAAACAGGAAACAGACAGCTACCCTTTTAAAGGATTGGCAAATGTAGGAATAACATTCAAGCTTTGCGAAGAAATGCTGGGTAGCGGAATATCAAAAAGTTTAAGGAATAGTTTTTTGGAATTGTCTGCTTTAGGGACAATAGCCGACATGGTTCCTCAAGTTGATGAAAACCAAAAAATTATTGAAGAAGGATTGCGGTCTTTAAAAAACACATTTCGCCCGGCATTGCGCTCGTTTTTAGATATTTTGGGCGAAGGCCGCATTTTTGAGGGCTCTTTGCAAAAAATTATTTCAGCCTTGAATGCGTCAGAAAGCGAAAATTACCAAAATGAATCGTATTTTCTTTTAACAAATGCATCTCTGCCAAAATGCAAAGAAATGGCCCAGCGCTTAATTAATGAAAGCCAGCAGAAGCAATTTAAGGTAAAAAAAATCACGCAGGAAGTTGAAAGAAGAATTATGCAAAAGCAAGACGCCCCGCTTATTTTTGAAGGCGACCCTTCATGGAAATTAACTTTGGTGGGATCGGTGGCATCAATAATTTCGCAAAAATACGAAAAGCCGGCATTTATTTTTAAAAAAATGGATAAGGAATCGTGCGGATCTGTTAGAAATCCAAAAACCACAAATTCAGTTGATGCAATGAAAACCTGCCACGATTTTCTGCTTACTTATGGCGGCCATGCGCAGGCCTCGGGCTTCCGCATAAAAAACGAAGATCTCAAAAAATTTGAAGACTGCCTTAAAAATTATTTCAAAAAACTATGAAAAAGATAACAATATATACAGACGGGGGGAGCAGGGGAAATCCTGGCAAGGCGGCCATTGGGGTTGTTTTTTGCAACGAAAGAGGCCAGATTATTAAAAAATACGGAGAATATTTAGGAGATGATTTAACCAACAATGACGCAGAATATAACGCTGTAATTTTTGCTTTGAAAAAATTTAAAGCTTTGTTTGGCAAAGCAATAGCAAAAACAAGCGAAATAGAAATAAGGTCAGATTCAGAGCTGATGATAAAACAATTGAACGGCGAATATAAGCTGGAAAACGAAAAAATACAGAAATTTTTCATAGAAATTTGGAATTTAAAAATTGATTTTAAGTCAATAAAATTCAAGCACATTCCAAGAGAAAAAAATAAAGAGACAGACAGATTGGTAAATGAGGCGTTAGACACCTTGACAAAGACTAATAATTTGTTATTATAAAAATGTCTCAGCAAGATGAGTGATTGCCCCTGCTAAGCGGGGGAGGAAAGTCCGAACACTTCCTTAAATTTTAAGGAGCAAGGTAGCGGGTAATTCCCGTCTCCCGTAAGGGACGAGGTGCGAACAGAAACGACCCGGTTAAGTCCGGCTGAAACGGCTAAATCCTTACCCAAGTGCAAGAACAAAGCCTATATCATTGTTTTATCAGTGAAAAGGGTTAAAAGTAGTTCGCTTGATTCCGGCAGTAATGCCGAGAACAGACAGATAATCACATAACACAGAATTCGGCTTATAGTCTTGCTGAGACATCAAAGGGCTCCGCTCAGGCGGGGTTTTTTGATTTGAAAAAAACAAGAAAAAAAGTTATGATGGGTTATATGGAATTACAGCCCAATAATGGTAAAAATTTAATAATTGAAGTTAATGGCAGAAAATGGGCTAGGTTCCCTGTGAAAACAAAATTGATTACGCCAGAAGACAAAGATATTTCTTTGGTTGTTGAAGAATATGCAAAAAAATATCTTGAGCCAAAAGATATTGTTTTTATTTCAGAAAAAGCCGTTGCTGTAACGCAGGGAAGATCTTATCCTATAGAAAAAATTAAAGCCTCAAAGCTGGCTAAATTTTTATCCGGTTTTGTTACAAAAACTCCTATTGGAATTGGCCTTGGGAGCCCTGAAACTATGCAGCTGGCTTTAGAAGAAGTTGGCGCGCTAAGAATGCTAATTGCGGCATTTATAGGGGCTATAGGCAAGGTTTTGGGTATAAAGGGGCTGTTTTACATAATAGCCGGCAGCGGCGCCCGGGCAATTGATGGAGCTGTTCCTTACGCCATTCCGCCGTATAACATGTATGTTTCAAAGGGGCCGATAAACCCAAATGAAGTTGCAGAAAAAGTGTCAGAAAAAATCGGAGTAAAAATTGCAATTGTTGATGCAAATGATTTTGGAGTAAATGTTTTAGGGTCTACGCCGGGCTTAGACCGGAAATTAATTGCTAAAATAATAAAAGATAATCCTCTTGGCCAAACAGATGAATGCACGCCAATTGGAATAATTAGAAAAATAAAATAAATTTTTATGGTTAAAAATTTTTTAGAGAAAATATCTAATCACAAATCAGAAAAAATAACCGCTGCGGCTTTGGTTATTTCAATCGCGTCTTTTTTGAGTTTTCTTTTGGGTTTATTGCGCGACAGAATGCTAACCTCAAATTTTGGCGCTGGAAATACGCTAGATGTTTATTACACGGCATTTCGCATACCTGATTTTGTTGCCATGGTTTTAATGATGGGAGCAATAAGCGTGGCGGTAATTCCAATATTCACCCAAAATTTAGTTGAAAATAAGGAAAAAGCGTTTTCTTATTTTGCGAATGTTTTAAATTTGTTTTTATTCTCTTTAACTGTTATCTGTGTAATTTTATTTATTTTCACGCCCCAGTTAGTTTCTTTAATCGCCCCCGGATTTTCTCCAGACAAAAAAGAAATTACTGTTCAGCTGACTCGCATAATGTTTTTAAGTCCAATTTTAATGGGAGTCAGCAATATGATTTCAGCAATTTTAATGGTTTTTAAAAGATTTTTAATAACCTCAATTTCTCCAATACTTTATAATTTGGGAAGCATAATGGGCATTTTATTTTTTGTTCCTTATTTTGGAATTCAGGGTTTAGCCTGGGGAATTGTTCTTGGAGCCATTATGCACCTTTTAATACAGCTGCCGGCTTTGTTCAAAATAGGGTTTAAATTTAAAAAGGTATTTAATTTTTTTGATAAAGATTTTTTGCTGACCTTAAAACTGACAATACCGCGAGCCATTGGTTTGACCGCAACCCAGATTAATTTGATTATTGTTACTGCTATTGGGTCTTTGCTTGTGGCTGGAAGCGTTACGGTTTTTAGTTTGGCAAATGATTTAGCGACTCCCATTATTGGTTTAATTGCCATTCCTTTTGCAACAGCTGTTTTTCCCGCGCTTTCATGGGCCGCTTCAAAAAATAACAAAAAAGATTTTTTGCAAAAGTTTTATTCTTCATTTCGCCAGATTTTATTTTTAATAATTCCGGCTTCCGGCATCTGCTATATTTTAAGGGCGCATTTGGTAAGAGTTGTTTTTGGGGCCGGCATGTTTGACTGGACTGCCACAAAATTAACCGCGGCTTGTTTTGGAATTTTTATGCTGGGCCTTTTTGCCCAAGGGCTGATATATTTGGTTTCAAAAACTTTTTATGCAATTAAAAATACATGGATTCCAGCCACAGTCAGCATTGCCAGCATTGCAGTTTTGCCGGTTTTGGCATATATTTTTGTGCATTTGCTGGGCTACGAAAACTTTTTTTCTTATTTTGTGCTTTCGGTTTTAAAAATAGACAGAATGCAGAACACGCCGGTGTTAGGTTTGCCCTTGGCAATTTCAATAGACGCGATAATCCAAATAATTTTGCTTTTATGGTTTTTAAAAATTAAGGTTAAAAAAATTGAATTTGAAAGCCTTTTTATATTCTTTTTTAAAATTTTATTTGCCACAATTTTGACCGCG
>Ga0210057_1006303_pt1 | contig 14793 bp, 16 predicted proteins | sample CryGeyCG2114_010_2_FD_183968 | JGI IMG/M metagenome (GOLD analysis project Ga0210057, IMG submission 183968) | Groundwater microbial communities from aquifer - Crystal Geyser CG10_big_fil_rev_8/21/14_0.10 (SPAdes) (version 2) | ecosystem: Environmental > Aquatic > Deep subsurface > Groundwater ... | reverse complement strand
CCACACTCTTTTGCCCCATCAATTAGCTTCTTAACGATGTTCATGTCGCCGTTGTGATTCACACCAATTTCACCTATAACGAATACCTTACTCATTATACTTCTCCTTTAATTTGTTTTTCACTTCGTTCATTTGATTTTCTACAAAATCTTTTTCCCAAATATCAACTACGCAATACCCCATAGATTCTAAAACTTTTCTTCTTTTAATGTCTCTGTCCCACACGTATCTTGCTTCGATTGTTTTCCCCGGATATTGTATCTTGTCATTTTTATTATAAATTTTAGGGTTAGCATGCCAATAATCTCCGTTAATTTCTATTATAATTTTTCTATTTATATCAAATTCATCGGCTATTAATCTAGTGTTTGGTATTGTCTGTTCGCTTTCAAAATCTTTAAAACCGTTAATCTCCATCCACTCCTTAATTGCGTCATGAAGTTTGGAATGGGTTGAATGTAATTTTTCTATTAAAACAGCCCTATAGTCGTCTCTAAATCCATCCTCGTTCCACACCCTCAGCATAAATTTTGTCATTTTTCCTGAATGTTCAGGCTTCTTTATTCCCTTTAACCAATACACATCTCTACCCTTAAGCGCTTTACTTATTTTTTTCCTTACATCTGGTCGCTTAGAAGGATTTTTATCTCCTTTTCTTTCTTTTGACCATTTTTTCCTTAACTTCATAGAGTGTTTTTTGCCTTTCATTCCAGAAATCCCCAATTTGTTTCTACAAGATTGGCACATGTCACAATCTCTTTTTTTTCTATTACTCCATTGCGTTGTCCATATATTATTATGACAATAATCACACTCGACTTCTACAATACTGGTCGATATTAGCTTCCCATTTTTCTTACCACATTTTCCAAGATTGTATCTGTTTATAATCATAGTCATTTATTCAACAACCACGGTTATAATTCCTACCTCTATTATTACTTTTTATACCTATTTCCACAATTATTTCCACAATTATTTTATCTCCTTTATGTGTTTAGATAATATATCAAACCGACTACCAACCAAATGATTAGCTATTTCTAAGTCATCTGAATCATCAATGTCAACCATTTTTTCACAAACAACTGCGTATATTTTATTCCCAAAAACAGATCCATTTTCTATCGTTTCCCTTTTAACTATGTCTATGTGCCCATTTGGAGAATACGTAGACAGGAACTCTTGTCTTGGTAGATTAGAATAATTCTTGATGCCATTAAAGCTATCAAAAAGTTCTTCAAAGTAATCGCCGTTAATTTTAAGTTGTTTGTACGCCGGTTGATTCATTACTTCTGCCGTTCTTAGTCCCGTTAACTCGTTTTTGTTTTCAAAATATTTGTCTATGACTTTATCCATAAACTCAGGGTTTCTAAACGGTGTAGTTGGTCTTATTAAGGCAACCTCATCGCAAGGTATATTGTCAAAAAAATGTTTCAAAAATCCAAAATCAGATGAATGATCTTTTGCGTATTCGTCCGGTCTCATAAATGGAATCTCGGCACCGTAATGTTTGGCGATTTTGGCTATTTCTTTGTCATCTGTAGATACAATGACTCTATCAACACTCTTACATAGAAAAGACGCTGTTATAGAGTATGCCATTAAAGGGCGATTTCCCAGCAAAACAATATTCTTCTTAGGTATTCCTTTGCTTCCTCCTCTGGCCGGTATTATTACGTTTATTTTCATTGCATCAAAATTCATATCTAAACTTAGCAATTATTTCCCTGTCTTTTGTTTCAACCATTTTTCTTGTTTCATCGGTATAATAATTTCTGTAGTCATCGTGAGCAGAAACATTTGCTCTTTTCTCTCCCATAACCAAATCTGACTCGCTTTTACTAAGCTCAAATGTTTCAATCATGTTTTGATTTAAATTTTCTGTGAGCATATATTTGTCTATACAATCCTTGTAGTCAAAAAAACAAAGATCTTTCCAATATGTAGTATATAATCCAACGTTTTTATTGGTCATATATCTTACACCTAAAAACTTGTATTCACCAGAATATGTGATTATATCACTATCCGTGTATTTTTGGTTTTTTGATTGATTCATAACGTCTCTAATAAAAACATCAAATCCGCTCCAATGATTCCAAAATTTAGTTGGGTGATGAATAGAGCTATTATTTATATGATCCTTTTTATAGTCATTTCGAAATGCCCACAACGAAACATACCAAGCCCAAGGATTTCTAATAGTCGTAACCGTTTTTAAATTTACGCATTTTTTAGTCCCATAAACTTCTTTGATTGATGAATGTATTGTTTCAACATCTCTACATAATCCAATTTTTCCCAGTGTGTCTCTTACGAAATATCCACCCGTTTTAGGAAAATGAACATATAAATATTTATCTTTTATGATTAACATGAATATTAAACCGTTTTTTCACCGACAAAAACAACACGCCAATTTTCCCTCCATCCACCCATTTCATCGATAGGTACTGCATCTACCCTATCCTTCATTTTTCCACCCATTGTATTATGTCTTCTTCTAACAAGATCATACCCTGCAAAAATCGTTTTTATTTTTCCAGTCCTCTCAAACAAATGAGTCATTCCGCTGTGAGTATATCTAAATGTGTCTGTCGGAACTGGGTGCCATCGCCATGAAAAAAGAGTAACATGTATATTTATTCCTCCCGCCTTGGTTATTCTTACACACTCTTCAGCCGCCATCCACGGTTCTTTAATGTGCTCAAACACATCTGACGAAAACACTACGTCATAGCTTTCGTTTTTTATGTTTCCGCAAGAACAAATGTCCCCATATATTAAGTTCGGACCCTTTGCGCTCTTGTCTATCTCCAATATATTATACCGATAACCGGATGCAAAATTCAATTTTTCTCCATGCCTTCCACCAACATCCATAAAACTAAGTTCTTTTCCAGCATGTGCTTTGGTATAATTGTTTATTATTTGTCTGGCTGTAGTTTCCCATTTGCAAATCTTTAGATACTTTGAAAATTCTTGCGAAGAAAACTTACCCCTATATTCTTGCATTTCTTTTTCGTTATAAATATCTGGTCCATCTTCGTTAATCAACTGCTCTTCTTTTTTTACCAATTGTTTTTGAATGTCATCACTCATATTTTGTTTCCATAAGATAAAAGCATTTTTTCTTTAGAGAATCGTATTAATTTTCTATCTTCCCCGTTCATTTCTTTTCTATTCTTCCATTTCATACTCTGAGTTGTAAATGTGTTTATAATTTTGGGAATTATTTCCAACATAGGTCTATTCCACACAAATGGGAGTTGATAAAAATATTCGCAGTCACAATTTTTAAACCCATTTATGATCAAAGCGTTCCTTAAAGATTTTCTAGTAAACGGATGACAATGAGTATAATCGTCCCAAAAATGATACATTTGACTTTTCCAATCTGGAGTCATGCAAACAAATGTCCCCCCGTGTTTTAGAACCCTAAAGACGTTAGAGAAAAAGTTGTCAGTGTTAGCAACGTGCTCGACTAACGATTTGCTATAAACGAAATCAAAAGAATTATCTTCAAATGGAATTTTTTCTTTTTCTATATTGCAACATTTGACAACAAATTCATTTATGTTTTCGTTCCTTAAGTCAATTCCACAACATTCTAATCCATTTTTTGAAAAACATTTTAAATGAGTTCCACGACCACATCCTACATCCAAAAGTTTACCCTGCTTTTTAAAAAACCGACCCAAAATATAATTACACAGTTTTTGAGGGTAATCATTTAAACTTGAGTCTGGATAGATCATGTTTACATATTCTGTCATTTATATTCCTTTTGCAAGCCAACCGCCATCCACATAAAAATCTTGTCCAGTAATATATGACGACGCATCGCTCGCCAATAAAACCACAACTCCGCTTAAGTCTTCTGGTTTTCCCCATCTTCCCAAAATGGTTCTATCTATTCTCGCCTGCCTAGACTCATAATTTCCATAACTTTTGCTTGTCATGTTTGTTATAATATAACCCGGAGCGACATTGTTAACCCTAATTCCATACTTGCCAAAATCCATGGCTAAAGCCTTAGATAGTTGTTTTAATCCACCCTTACTGGCAACATATGCAGGATTGCCAGAAAATCCCTGTTCCGAATTCAAACTGGTAATATTAATGATTGAACCGAATCCCTGATTCTTCATTACTTCCCCAACAGCCTTTGACAAAATAAAAGGAGCACTTAAATTGACGCAAATGGTTTTTTGCCAATCTTCAACGGGATAATTAAGCGTATCGTTTCCCATGGTAATCCCTGCGTTATTAACCAAAATATCTATTCGATACATGTTCTTTATCATCTTATTTACAAATTCATCTATGTCTCTTGAACGTGATAAGTCGCATAAAAAACCATTTGCTCTGTTTGGGTCTATTGTTTTGAGTTCGTCTACCGTTTGTTTCATTTCTTTTTCTAAGACATCGCAAATAAGAACTTCTGCTCCGGCGTTAAATAACGCCGTAGAGATGGATTTTCCGTTCCCCCTTGCCCCTCCGGTAATTATGGCAACCTTATTTTTTAAAGAAAATAGTGATTCTAAGTATTTCATATTATTTGTATATCGCTATTCTTAAATGAGAGTCACTCCTGTTTTTCAACAAATCATGATCGACATCTTTCGCCAGTATCTCGACCTTGTTAAAGCTGGAACAAAACTGTTCAAAATTGTCTGGGGAATAAATGTAGTTGTTTCCCTCATTTATCTTATATGTCCCGACGTTCGTTTTGTAAGTTATTGTTCCACCATCCGAATTATTGGTCCCCTTAAAACTTTCCATCCTTAATGGAGCAATAACCATTGGACTTACCATTAAAGAGTTCTTTAATGTTTGTATGAAGTAGTTTTTTTTCGCACATTTCTATCGACCCAACACCTATTAAAACACAATCATACCTATTTTTTGCACGATACACATTAATGGCTTCTGTTTGTATGTAGTTTCCTACTCCAAACACGTTGTTACCAATGTCTAATAAGTCCGATTTTACATTTGTAAGAGGCGTAATATAGTCTTCGGAACCATATCCAATTAACAACACGTTACTTATTTTTGGCAATATACTACGCTCAATAAACGCATTGGGTATTCTTTTTTGTTTTGGGAACTTAATAATATCTGCAAACGACAAATCCATCGAATCTATATTAAAGTCTTTATAGTAATCGATGTGTTTTATAAATCCATCAACGGAAACCTCATACTCTAAATTATTTATCTTAACTAGTTTCATCTGATTACAAACCTATTCAGCCTTAATTCATTACACACCATATTGTTTCCCATCGACAAAGCATTAACTATTTGTGAAGCTACATCTGATGGCAACAAAAAAGTACTAAAATCTTGATCCGTTGAAATTTTAGCCATTTCTGATTGCATAGAACCGGGAGACACACAAATTACCTGTATGTTGTGCGGTTTTAATTCTTCGTATAGAGATCTGGACAAACCCAATATGGCATGTTTTGTAGTACAATATAGCGTTCCATTACTAAATCCACTATAAGAAGAAGAGGAACCGACGTTGACTATTTTACCCCACCTATTGTTTTTCATAAATTTACAAAAGTGTTTGCAAAAAAGATAAGGAGATTTAACGTTGACATTAACAAAAACTTCTAAATCCTCATTGGAAATGTTTTCAATTTCTTTTATGGTAAAAACTCCGGCAGAGTTTATCAGAATGTCAATTCTTTCAAAAACAGAATCAACTTCATTAAACAACCCATCTATTCCCGACAAGTTAGATAAATCAAAGGACGTATAATGCACTCTATTTCCATTTGGATCAAGGTCGAATGCCATCATTCTTAGTTTATCAAGGCTTCGAGATGTTAAAAATAAGTTACACCCATTATCATAAAGCTGTTTTGATAATTCGCTTCCCAATGCTCCTGTCGCTCCAGTAATTAAGCAGTTTTTGCCCTTCAATTCGTCCTTGCGGGTTTTCATATAGCTCTAAAGCCTCTAAAATTAACGTCCTTTTCTTCGTAAAATCTTTTACACTGGATAACGCTTTCTCTCTTGTGATCATCGAAATATTTTTCTATTAATTTGGTATTTGCATTAGATAATTCTTTGTAAAACTCTTCGTCGCTTAAATCAGTAAAATTAACAGCAATTAAGTCAGAATTTAAATGCTTATTTTCATAAAAATCTTCAACTCCTCCCAAAAGCCCCTTCTCGATTGCATAATAATACAATGGCGAACCAGGATATGGAGTTACGGGTCTTATGGTTCTCATTCCGGCATTGTCGCTATATTTCAAAATAAAATTCATTGATTTTTTTAACGTATCTTTGTTTTCTCCGATATTGCCAAAAATAACATTTAATCCGGGCGTAATCCCCTCTGCCAAAGTTAATTCTATACCTTTTACGATTTGATCCGTTGTTAGATGCTTATTCATGTTTTTTAAAATTTGATCATCAAAGCACTCTATGCCATAATTGATATATCGACATCCTGCCCTTTTCATTATCTGAATTACTTCTTTGGTTACATTGTTGAGTCTTCCGTTACAATACCACCCAACATTAATCCCAGATTTTATTATGGCTTCTGAAAACTCAATAGATCGTTTCGAAGACGACATTAAAAGTTCATCTAAAAAACTAAAAAATGTAATTCCATATTTATTTTTCAACAGCCACATTTCGTCCAATACGCTTTCATTGCTTCTCGGTCTAAACCCCTTATCCATCCTATAACAAAAATTACAATTATATATACACCCTCTCCCGGTTATCATTTGCAAATGAAATTCTGTTCTTCCAACTCCAGTTTGCCTACCCATTCGGTAAACATCTATGGGGAATAAATCATAAGCTGGGAACGGAATTGAGTCAACGTCCCGTATCAAATTTTGCCTTGGATTTATATTGCAGATTCCTTGAGAATCTAAATACGCCATCCCATTAACGGTGCTAAGAGATCCATTGTTTTCCAAACACATCAACAGATTAACAATAACATCTTCTCCCTCTCCAATTACCACTGCGTTAGCGCCTGTTTTCCTCATGAAATAAGCTGGCTCAGGAGAAGGTCCATGACCGCCAATTACAAAAAAAGGTCTTTTTTTAGATTCGTTTATGGCACTTGATATAGCTAGTAATTTTCTGTATTGATAATATCCACCTATGACCCCAACGCCTACTACATCGAATTCGTTTTCATTTAAATAATGGGTCAAATGACTGTCCGGATTATGATTAATTGCCTGATTGTAAATTTCAACATGGTGACCATTTTTCCTAAGAGACGAAGATATATATGCTATCCCAGTCGGAAACGTAGCTATGTATGAATCGTTATCGTAGACTACTAATAATACTTTCATTTTAAAACAACGTCCCAAAATTTTTCCGCACTATAATCATTATGCCACTTTTTTATGAAATTTTCTACGTTAGCATGGTATTTTTCTATGCTTTCGTTGCCATATTCATTAAATATTAAGTCGTTTTTAACCATGTCTTTTATAATTGGAAATGTCCCCAATCTTTTTAGTGTCGTTTCGTTCTTTTCAAACGGCATATACACTGGACACCTACAAAAAAGGGCTTCTATTCTTGCAATTCCAGAAATATCAGCCAAAATAAGAACATCCGACGAATAAAGGAGTCTCCATACCGTTTCCGGAAACCCACCGAAACCATCGATTGAAACATCTATTAAATCCCTGATCTCTTCAAATCCAGATATTTCTGGTGTTCTACATTGTCTATAATATTGGGCATCTCTTTGGCTCATCCTTCTTCTGCAAACGATAAAATACCCATCGTCTCTAAATTTTTTCAAAGACTTTTTTACTGCCGCCATAAAATCAGCGCTTCCGTTATGGACAGAGCAATCCGCCGACATTCTAAAACTAAGAGTCGCAATTTTCCTATCCAATGGCAACCCAAGTTCTTTTTTCCACTCATCCTTGCTTTTGCCTTTTAAAATCTCATAATTGTAACCAAGAACATCCGCAAAGATAAATGCGTTTCGATATTTATTTATTAGATTTTTTTGTTTCGGATTTATTTCATAATCTCCGCACTCTTTTTCATCCAGCCATATTGGGCTAAAAAGAAGAATCTTAAGTCTATCACCATAATGTGGGATAACGTCTAGTAGCCTACCAAAATAGCATCTGTCCAAACTTAAGGCAACGTTTTTCTTTGCCGGAGATTTAAGAACTACAAATTCTCTCCCTCTCGACATACAAACATCGGAATCCTTCCATAATTCGTTAAGATGTTTTTCTGTAGAACAAACTATTATGTCTTTGCTTGTTTTTTCTTTAATAGTTGCAATATCTTCATTAGAAAACCAAGGTTCCATTGCCTTTGATTTTGGCCAATTATATTTGTCTGCTGCCGAAAAATTAGTCATCACTATTTTTAAGGGGACAGGAGAGGTTTTATACAAGAACATAGCAAGAGACAATTCTTTCGGGGTATTTAAGCAATATATGTAGTTACTCATGATTGTCTATAAATAGCCTAAACCATATCTCCAAATTCAACCATTGCCATATAAAAAACGAATTGTCAAAACAGCCACTATTATAATCATTATACATTTTTTCGACTATATTATGGTCGAAAATGTTTCTATCTCTAAAGCTTTTCGAAAACAAAATATCCCTTACCCATCCGTCTTTATCGTTTCTTATCCATTCTCTCTGAGGCGTTTGAAGTGGTCTTTTCTGAGCGTTAAGCGTTTTAAATGGTAATATGTTTTCAACCATTTTTCTTAGCAAACATTTTCCCTGCCCATTTTTAATAAGAAATTCCGATGGCATTTTGAACGACAACTCTATAAGCCGATAATCTAAAAAGGGCGTTCTCAATTCTGTGCTATAAGCCATTGACATTCTATCTTCAAAACGAATAGCTCTTGGAATTTTAGTAAAAAACAAGTCCCTGTATTTTAGGTTATCAAGAGCAAGCTTAAATGGAGCATTATATACAATGGGAGAATATCCATGTGAAAAATCCTTACTAATGGCCATCGGCTGTATGGCACTACTTGTATTCTGAATAGTAGATACGGTATTAACATCAATATTTTTATCTAGTGTCTGTTTGTAATAATCATATCCAGCTAATTGTTCATCCATCCCGTTACCAGATAACAAAACAATAACCCCATCTTCTCTCGCCTTCTTAAAAACTTCTGAATACGCTAAAACCGGAAGCCCACCAAATGGCTCATCCTGAGATAATTGGACGCTTAAAAAAGCACTATAAAAATCTTTTTCTTCGAAGGGACAAATATGCCAATCATATGTCTTTTTATCTATTAGCCTCCGAACATATGTAACCTCATCGTATATGGGATCATTACAAGTATAAGTGTAAAGATTAAAGTCAACGTGCTTACCATAATAATAATCTATGGACCCTAAAAGCGCAGACGAATCCAATCCTCCGCTGACATTTATACCTATTTTAACGTCGCTCCTAAGTCTTATTTTAACTGCATCAAGCATTAGCTCAAGATATTGATCCATAGCTTTGTTTTCTTCGTTTAGATCAAACTTTTCGGTTTCAGATATGCCCCAGTATCTGCCCGTCTTAATAACGTTTTTATCCACCATCATATAGTGAGATGGCTCTAGAGAACAAATTCCTTCGAAAAAAGTTTCATTTGGAAGACCATATCCGCCCTGCATAAGATATTGTTTAATCACATTGTAGTTGGGGGATGGCTTTGTTTTAATTGCCGACAAAATAGATTTTACTTCAGATGAAAAAATCATTTTTCCATCTATCTTAGCATAATAAAATGGTTTAATCCCAATTCGATCTCTGGCACAAAACAGAGTTTTTTTATTCTTATTCCATATAGCAAAAGCAAACATTCCGTTTATCTTTTTCAAAACGTTTTCGCCAAATATCTTATACCCCCACAATAAAACTTCCGTGTCGCTTTTTGTTTTAAATGGAACTCCAAACTTGTCTTGCATTTCTTTTTTAAGCTCAACATAGTTATAAATCTCTCCGTTAAAAACCATTACAAACTCATCTAATTCCATGGGTTGATGCCCCATTTTTGAAAGATCTATTATGCTGAGGCGTCTGTGCCCGAGAGCTATTTCAGAGTCAAAATAGTAGCCGCAATCATCCGGACCCCTATGAATCTGTGTCCCATTCATGTTCTCGATAATACTTTTGTTATCTCGAACATCTTGTCCGATCTTCAACGATAATATTCCTACAATACCACACATTATAGCCCTACTTTGTCCAGTATGTTTTTAGATATTCCTATGGGTTCAAACAAATGTTTTTTCCTTGCTTCTTTGAATTCAGATGACCAATCGTTTCCAACCAAACCATCTACACAGTAACGAAAGTTTTTTTCATCGATATTTGGACTTAGTTCTTTACAGTATTTATAATTATACAAAAAATCTAGGGGCCTAGTCTTTTTTAGGTCAAAATTCACAAACGGTTTTTCAAGCATCACACATTCTTCCATAGCGGCAGAATTAAAATTGACAACTATGTCTGACACTTTAATAAGCTCCATCGTAGAGTGAGGATACCAGCTAAAGTCTTCGAAAAACATGTCTCCCCTAAGCTTTTTAGAAACAGCATGCTTTCCCCTAGATTTAACAATTACAGTGTATCCTGATTGTCTAAGGTACTCATAAAGCATAGCTAAGTCGATTTTTTCCAGCACCTCTACCTGAGGAAATATTATCAGCGCATTTTTACTAGATGTCAGACCATATTTGCTTAAAACCTCATTTGCATCAATGCAAACATCGTATTTTGGATCTCCTAAATATAAGTTTTTTGGAGTAACCCAGTTGTAATATTTGGCCAGAAATTCACTGGGGAAAATTATTTTATCAACTTCATTTAAATAACTGCTTCCGATGCACAAAAAGTCTGTCCCATATATCAGAGATATTCTTTTGTATTCTTTTGGAACATATCTAAGTCCAACTCCTTCAATTAAAAATGTCACATCTTTGTAATTTCCAATTTCTTTAATTGGCTTTACTTCAAAGCGATATCTTTCTGATAGTTTTTTTATATGGACTATATTTTTATATGGACAATTATATTTTGTGTTTGATCCAATAAAAACGTTAGATTTTTGCCCCCTTTTATTCCCTTCTATTATTAGTGGAACAAAGCATCTTAGGTATGTCATTTCAAGAACTATAAAATTCATTTATTCCATCCAACTTTTCTGTAATATCTTATGGCATCGACTATAAAATGATTTTCTTTCGGTAAAGGCCAAAACCTAACACCCGGAACAACTGTCGCATTACCATTTATTTTTCTGGCGACGGTATAAACTGGGCTATCCATATATGCTTTCGTTTTGCCTATCTCGTCTTCCGGATTATGCATAGGATTAAAATTACATTGCTTCAATATCCTTTTAACCATGCCCCTGCAAAATATCGTCCCGTTCTCGGTGCAAAAAACACGATTGTTGTAAAAAACCCTAGTGTTTTCTCCATCAAAATACACATTATTTGTTATAAACGGAGACTCAACCGATCTATCGTCGTAAGCAAAAGCCAAATGTATGGTGTCTCCATTCTTTGCCAAATGGATAAATTCTAAAAAAGGAATGGGATTTATAATAACGCAATCGTCATCTAAAAACAGAAGAAATTCACATCCCTCTTCCATAAACCTTTCAAACAAGAATTTACTGGACCTAGTAAGCCCGAGAGCGGGACTATGATGAAAAACTTTAACTATACAGTTCTTGCCATTTTCAAGTTCCTTATATTTTTCAGATATTGACTGTGGAGTACCTGAACAACCCTTTCTACAGTAGTTATCAATATTCAAAAAAATTACGAACTCAAAGTCATAATTTTTTTCAACTATATTGGATGCTATGCCTTTAACAACGGCATCGGCACACTCTTGATCGACAATCGCCGGAATCGTAATTCCTATTTTTGTCATCACTTAACCTCTACGATAGCTAACCCGTACATATCTCTAATCATCCTAACTTTAACCTTGTCATTTTCAAAAAAATCTTTTTCCAGCAAGCTTTTATCAATTAATTCCATTAAAACATAAAGTTCCCAAGCAACCCTACAATGAGTAAATCCACTTGTAAAATTATTTGAAAAATGTTTTGCTTTCTCCCAAATATTGAGACCGACATCGTGGCACATAAAATTTATCTTTCTACTCAAACATATTTTAATAATGTTCTTTGTTAACACATACGGGTGGGCATCCAAAAACACAAGATCCGGTTTATATTTGTCGAATTCAATATGCTCTCTCCCCGTTATGTCGTCCAAATGATATTGTAATCTGGTTTTGTCTACACATTTTATTCTATCAACAATGTCCCAAGAATGAAAATCAACCTTTATTTTAAGCCAATTCGCCATTTCCAGAAACGCAAAAGCAGAAACGCCATATTCTGCTCCAAATTCAAAAATCGTAGACGGATGTTTTTCTTCTATATATTGATAAATTGCCCTCCATTCCTCTTTGGATATAGTTTTTGTTTTTTTCAAAATTTCAGGTATTTTGCTATTATCAAAAGCATTATCAAAGTCATTCTTTGCCATTATGCCCTCCACATTATAGAATTTAGTTTTTTACAATTAGTTTTGATGTCGTTTCAAATTTATAATTTTACATCTTGTTGCGCTTTTAGGTAATCCGCATGTTGTCCAATATCTAACCAGTATTCAATTACCGGAAAACTAACTATGGGCCTATTTGCTTTTCTTAACCATCCAATAAGATCGGTCATATCAAAACGTTTTCCCCTTGGAATAAATTGATAGACGGATGGCTCGATTAAGTAAAAACCAGCGTTAACTAAAAAGTTCATAGATGGCTTCTCGTTAATAGATAATATGTTGTGACCATCGCACTCTACAACTCCAAATGGAACCTGCATTGAATACCGTCGAACAGCAACAGTCATGTCAGCCTTATGTTCTTGATGACAATTCATCATGGATCTAAAATTAACTTGGGTCAAAATATCACCATTAACAACCAGTGTCGTATCGTTTGATTGAGGTAATAACCCCACCGCCCCGCCCGTTCCAAGTGGTTCATCTTCATTGATATAGTTTATTTTTACTCCAAAAGAAGAGCCGTCCCCAAAGTAATTTTCTATTTGTTCGGGCTTATAATGTGTGGCTACACTAATATGTGTGATTCCAGCGTTTTTTAATTGATCGACCACGTGTTCCATTACGGGTTTACCTCCAACTGGAAGCATTGGCTTAGGTAAATTGTCCGTCAAGGGTCGCATACGAAGTCCAAATCCTCCGGCTATAACTATAGCCCTTAATGGCGAACTGCGTTCGGGGACGAGATCATCAAGTCGAGCAAAATCTACAACTCTTTCATCGTCGTCAACCACAATGATTTGTCGAACGCCACGCATTCTCATAATATCCAACCATTCATCGGAGTTACTACCCTTTTTTGCAGTAATGGGTTTGGCAAATAGGGTATTGTCTTTTTGCTTGATTAATGCATTTGCTGACATCTCTAAATCACAACCATCCATCACGGCTCTCCGGTAGTCCCCATCGCTAATGGTTCCAATTAAATGCATGGAATCATCGACCACCAAGGCAATACCACATCCAGTTTTATCAATGCAAGACATTGCCTCTCGGACTGAACACCCATCTGAAACACAAACGTCTTTTAGTTTTCGTATCATATTTTTATATTTAGTTGTATTTTCTAAAAACCGGTTTTATAAATGGGGCATTAACATATTTGTCCGGACCTTCGTTTAACGCCTTATAGTATACGTCTATCGATTTTTTAAAGGCGATTTCCGTTAGTGCCAACTCATCTTCTCTGTGGCGGTAGCACAAAGATATCCATGGCATAAGAACTCCATTTCGAATCATTTCCTGAACAAATAATGTTCTTAGAACCATCGAATTTTTCCCAGATTCGTCAAGCGTTAAATAGTAGGGCGAACACGCAACCCCTCCAATTTTAAAGCTGTTAGAAATGCCACGTGCATCCGCGTAATATTTCATCATTGACATGAGTTTACGTCCATAATCCCACATGTGTTCAACTACCCCATTCCGACGCATAAAATTAACCGTGGCAACAAATGCTCCCAATCCACTCATTTCCGCTCCGTGAGTTGTGGATAGGAGAAATAGTCTTTCTCTACCAGTTTTTTCAATGGATCCTAATTCCATTATCTCTCTGCGTCCAGCCACACATGAAACAGAAAATCCATTGGCCATTGCTTTGCCAAACGCACACAGATCTGGTGTAACCCCATAGGTGTGCTGAGCGCCCTTCATATGCCATCTAAATCCAGTAATCATTTCATCAAGAATAAAAACGATTCCGTTTTTCTTACACACTTCTTGAACCTTGTTTAAGAACCCGTCCTTTGGTTCTTCGGTTGCGGCCGGCTCCATAACAACGCATGCAATCTTATCAGGATATTGAGAAATTAACGCCTCTATCGACTTAATGTCGTTATAGTGAAAAACCTTTGTTTTTTCAATAATGTCCTGTGGAATACCCATCGTTATCGGGGTAGATCCGATAAACCAATCGTCATAGGAAAAAAACGGATGTTCAATACATCTCGCAACGATATCTCTCCCAGTAAAACCACGAGCAAGCTTTACCGCCGCAGAAATGGAGGTTGATCCATTCTTAGTGAACTTTACCATGTCAACTGAATCTATTAATTCAACAAATAACTCAGCAGCTTCCATCTCAATTGTAGATGGTCTTGTTAAATTGTTTCCATTCTCAATCTGCGTTATGGCGGCTTTA
>Ga0210057_1006299_pt1 | contig 14800 bp, 9 predicted proteins | sample CryGeyCG2114_010_2_FD_183968 | JGI IMG/M metagenome (GOLD analysis project Ga0210057, IMG submission 183968) | Groundwater microbial communities from aquifer - Crystal Geyser CG10_big_fil_rev_8/21/14_0.10 (SPAdes) (version 2) | ecosystem: Environmental > Aquatic > Deep subsurface > Groundwater ... | reverse complement strand
TTCAGTGTTTTCAAAAATATCTTCTGGTTCTACTTTGTTTTGATTTTTATTTTGCCTATCTGCAATACTTGGATTAGCACTGCCATCAGGCGATTGGTCTTCAAACATAAATATATTATACCATAAATATATTAAAACTAAAAAATATTATTTTTAATAATTTTTTATATATTCCAAATTAGAGCAATTAGTGCCTGTAATAAAATTCCATCCTCCACCAATAAATATATTACTCCATTTTGCTGATGCTCCATATTCAAGATTAATCTGTAAGATTGTTTGATTTGCACTTTCTAAATATTTATATTTATAAAATGTTGATTTAGATCCATCTGCAAAATCACCCCAGCATTGAAGATCTTTTGTTATATCATTCCTGCATGTTGGTTGATATTGAACATCACAACTAATCTTATTAACAGGATCCACTGGCAAAGGAACTCCTAAATCACGACTAAGCGAATCAACCCAAGAAGGCCAAGTACTAACACTAACTCCTTTTTTAAATGATCCAGATTCTAGTTTTGCTGGAAATTCTCTGTTTTCTAAAATATTAGCCATATAATAAGCATCATCAACTCTTTGCAAATCCCTGCGAAGTTTTGCTCTGTCATCTTCATTTACAATATTAACCAAAAATCTCCAATTCTCAACTAATTGATTATATATATTCACACTATCTTCATGAGCATTATTATTCATTGAAATAAGGTAAATATTTTTATAAATGGTTGCTGGCGACGGAGCTGGCGCAGGTGGATCTGGCTCTAATGTATCATTAATCGCACTTACATAAATTGTTCTTCCATCTTGTATAGCATCAAAGCCATCAATCTGAATTGATTTAGGCGATCCATCAAAAGGTTGCTGATTATACCAATCGCTTACAGACAAATTATATAGATTTTGTAATACCCTAATTCCAATAGCATCTTTTGAGCTTGCTTCAACAAAAAATAATTCTTTCAATAATCCTTCAATATCCCTTGCTTCCCCTTGCCCAATTTCTGCTTTTAAACTAATTTCAGGCAAATCATCTGTTATTCCAACCTCTCCTCTGTCTCTACAGTAAAACGTAGAAAAATTCGTTCTTATATCCTTTTCTGTGTCTCCTTCATCTGAATCACTAAACGCTTCTCCATCTATTTTCATATCAGTAGGCCAAGGATTTTCACATAAAAATACGCGCGCTTCTGTTGAGCCAGATATTCCAGTGTCTGGCAAAGAAACAGAAATAATTGAAGATCCGTTTTTTGGCTGAATAGTAATAACACCTCTCATATTAGGTGGCGTTTCCCATCCACGAACCGAAATAATATCAATATTGCTTGATGTCCAATTTATTGATCCAGAAGAAACAGCAACACTTTGACCATAATAATTAACTGCATCAGCACTAAGCCTTACTTGGTTTCCATCAAAAGTAGGATGAACATCTCCCTCGCAATTATTTCCTGCACAAGTAAATATTGGATTATTTGGAGTAATTTCTAAATGAGAAATTTTACATTGATCATCTCCTGCATTGCTAACTGTATTAAATCCAATTGAATAGTTAGTCATATCCTCAAAAAATAAACCTTCAACAAGCAAAACTCCTTCTGACTCGCTTCTTAATCCATTTGTTCCGTTATTTAAAATGATAGAATATTTAGGATTTGGATCTGTATCTGATTTAATCTCAAGCTGTCCTGCATCAGGAATAAATTGTAAACGAGAATTATTTCCCGAATAAATAACAACAGTTTTACCTGTTAAAACAGTATCAGGAGATCCATTTTTAATAACATAAAAATTTCCAGCTCCAGCTGTAACACTATCTAAACTAGTATCAAGATTATACCCTAATGTTGAAATATCTAATTTTCCATCAAGTACTACTTCAACAATCATATTTAAACAAGCCAAATTACCTGCTCCTGGAGTATAAGAAATAATATCTAAATTTTCAGCATCTTCAGGAATATAATTTGGATCAATAACAGTAAACCTATATGGATTGCTTGAAACATTATTACTTACCACTTTTACGCTTCCAAGGTCATATTTATGAGTATCAATAACTTTTATACAAATCTCGCCATTACTCCATCCATTAGCAGGACAACCAGAAATAGCAGATACTTCATCTGTTGGATAACTAGCTAAAGCTGAATTAGTAAATGTTACATTATAGTTATCTTGAACTGGATCTGCAACGCGATCTGCGTCAAAATCCGCAAAACTTCCAAAATTTTGACCTTTAAGTTTTATTACTCTATTAGGCAAAGCACTATCTGGCTCAACAGAGCAAAGACCAGGATAGATTGTTGAATTTAAATCATAATTTGTAGAAGATATGCCTGATACTAAATCTTGTCTAATAACTTTAACAGGTCCATCAGCATCTATAGATTCGCCAACTTCTGCAATTATTTGTGTGTTGCTCCAAGTGTTTCCACATATCTCAAAACTTGGCTTGATTGCAGGTACTGGCGCTAGAATCTCTTGCCCACTAGGGCCATATGTCACTAAATTTCCTATATCAACGCTTCCCCAATCATTTCCAAAATAACAACCATTTATTGTAACCCATGTGCCATATGCACCACTAGATGGCGAAAAATTTGTTATTTTAGGATTACATATTCCAGTTGAAGTATCACAAGTTGATTGGCACGCACCATCTAAACAATCGCTAGGCTGACCACACTTTGCTTTCAAATTTAAAGATGACGCACTTAAAACAGTATTTGAACCATTTACATATTTTACGCATGCCCATGCTTTTTTATTCTTCTCTGTCATTGCACCAACACTAATACTTGATTCAATTCCTGTTACAGGATTAAAAGATAAAGTTGATTCTTCGTTTCCAGATACAAAACATTCTGCTTGTATTCCTGCGCTAGCCCTCTTATATCCTTGCCAAGTGAATGCGCCAGCAACAGAAGCAATATCAAGCGACTGTCCTCCACAACTACTTGCTGGGCCATACACACTTACTTCAAATGATTCTGGAGTAACTTCACTATACAAAAGAGCGCTTGTTGGAGAAATAGAAATACGATCTACATCACATACCTTGTCCCCTGTTTTAAACTTCCAGGAATACGCGCCAACTGCCCCAGCATTAAAATTTGTATTATATACTAATTTCCCATCACTTGCTTTTAATCCATTTTCTCCTCCTAAAATAACAACTCTATACCAAGAATTAAGATCTAATCCTTTTGTTATTTCAACTTTTCTATTAGTAGGTGTTGTTGTGGTAATTGAGACATCTGTTCCACTAGAAAACACACAACTACTATCAGCGCATTTTAAAAGTTTAATAGTAGAATTATTAACTGTGCTAGAGTCAATATTTTTTTCTGTTTCAAAACTAATATTTGCATTAGCGCAGGAATCAGTACAAGCGCTTGGAGCAGGATTGCGAATTATAAATCTATCAGGAATTTGGCATGTACATGCATCTGCTTCGCCTGGTAAACGACACTCTAAGTTTGAAGCGCATATATCCTGCTGAGCAGAACAAGAGGCAGGCACAGAGGAACAAGACTCTCCTACTCCTGCTGATATATTAAATTTAATAGGGTTTGATATTACGCCAGATATTTGAGCTACAACATTCCCATCTAAAGAATATTGCGGAACTAAAGTTTGAATTTTTGAAGAATTCCATACAGAAATATTAGAAGCATTTTTATTATTATTAAAAACAACTTTATTATTTGGATCAGAACTATATAATCTGCGCCCAGTAATTGTCACACTATCCCCCCAATAACCAGATACTGGACTTATTGAATCCAAGCAAGGCCCTAAATATGTTAAATCCCTATCAGTAAGAATATAATCAACTTTATTGCTCTCTAAAACACCAATTGGAGAACCATGGTCAACTTTTACAGAAATCTCAAATCCAAGCCTGTCGTGTGTTGCATCTGGAAGAACTTCGGTAATATCTGTGGCTAAAATAAAATCAGTAGAAATTGAACTATCACTCCAATTAAATGTATCCATTTCTTTTCCAGAATGAGTTTCCCAAGATTCTTGAACTAAAGCATCAATTGGACTTCCGTTTAGCACTGATTCTAAATCAAGCCTCGCAACTGGCATACTTAAGGCTCCTTTTGTATTTCCAAAATATCTTCCTTGTACTGTCATACATCTTCCCCATTTATCTTGATTAGGAGAAAGACGTGTAATATATGGCTCTTGAGCGCACTGATTCGCGCTCTTAACACTAAATTTCCAAGTTTTATTTTCAGGACTCGCAACTTCACCGCTTGGTTCTATAAAATTAATTGATGCTGTATATTCTGTACCTGGAGTTAAGTCATCTGAAGAATCCTCTGGATCAAGATTAAAATAATACTCTTTACAAAAATCATTTGGATTTCCTATGCCTTCATAATTATCTTCTGGTGAAGTCTTTAAACTAGTAGACGCTGGACTTAAACTGCCACTAAGAACAAGTCCTGCTATTCCATCTGAAGCAACTGAACAACTCTGATTTCGCACACTATACATTGAAGTATTAAACTGCGCAAATACAGCAGTACCAGGACACGCATATTCATATCCTTCGCTTGGATACACTAAAGATACTCCAGGCAAATCTGCGCCTGTTTCAAATTCAATTACTACAGGACTTTGCATTGCATTTCCACATAAATCCTCTATTCTGTTAACAGTAAGTTTATAAATACTAAATGGTTCAAGATATCCATTTCCAAAATTAGATATATAATTTTCATTCAAAGAAAATAAAATTTTATTATCTAAAAATGAAACATCAAATGCATTTGCAGAAATAGCGCTTTCATAAACACTATTTGTATAATTCCATTTTTGAAGCATTATATTATTTGTATCTAATTCATTGCTCGCGTTAATAACGCTTGCAACATCAATTGATTCAGAAAATTCTATATTAAAAATAATACTGCGTGGAACATTTGACTCCCCATTAGAAGGAAAAATATAGCTAACTTCAGGAGAACTATCATCTGTTTCTGTTCCTGTAGTAAAAGTCCATCTATAATAATCTTCTTCTTCTGAATCGCAAGTTGCGCACTCTTCTAACAATTTACCGCTTGTATCTTCTAAAGAATTTGAAATATGAACTTGATAATCGGAATTCGAAGCCCAATTAACAACAGAATTGTCAGAATCTCGATTTTTAAAAGAAATAACATTATTACGCAGAGAAACATCTAATGTAGTAATATCAATCAAAGACCCTCCTCCAACAATACGTTTTATAGTAAGAGTATCTCCATCTTTTAAGTCTTCAAAAATTTGACTATTAAGCCAATGATTAAATTGCGCTTGAATACTTGAACATAAATACACATTTTGATCCATGGATGTGCCTGCATGAGAAGTTTGAAACCCACTAATTCTAAAAGTATCAGCAGGTAAAGGATTTAATGAAGAATATTGACACGTACACGAACTATCACAATATAATCCTGTAGCGCAATTATCATTATCTGGAGAGCAAATAGGCGCGTCCTCTGCAGAGCACCAAGTTCCAACACTTCCTCCAATACCAGTAGCCCCTCTCAAACGATTGATTACAAAAGACGCAATAGCCCAGCTAGAAAAAATAATAACTAAGCCAATTACAGCATTGCGCAAAATTAGTTTTGCTTGTACAACCTTTTCTTCATTTCCGCCAGCAGTCATCCACATATATCCTGCATACAAAATCAATATAACAGCAATAATTCCTAAAAATCCAAGCGCGATATTTATTACTAAAGCAATAATATCTTTTATGTCTCTATTTGTTTGTATTGCAACATTTTGAAATTCACTGTCTAGCCCATAATTTTCAGTTACAGATTCTTGAGCAAATACTTTAGAAGAAATTCCATCCACAACAAAAAAACTTGTCATTAAAAGACAAGACAAAATTACCAGCATCAAACGCGCTTTTATTTTCCATTCAAAGGCTGATCGGTCTTTAACCGAAAAAAAAACTTTGCTCAATTTGCGCATGTTAAATTATTTTCTTTTAGTTTTGGTTTGTGGGTTTATTTTTTCGCTTGCCGCGTCTTTTGCTTTGGCTAAAATTTCAGCTCCTTTTTCAACAATCTGACTAAATCTTTCGTCAGATTTAACTTTTTCGGCAGTTTTTTGCAATTTTTGTCTTGCTTTTTTCCCTGCAATAGGAGTTAAAAGCGCGGCAGCAGCAGCGCCTAATAAAGCGCCAAATAAAAATTTTCCTGATTTTGACATAATTTTTCTTATTTATTTTTATTATTTTGAAGAAGATCGCGAACCATTTGATTAACAACATCTCCAGTTGCTCTTCCTTTAACCTTAGGCATTACTTTTCCCATTATTTTTCCCATATCAGAAGCATCAGATAAATCTATTTCAGCAATAGCTCCCTCAATAACATCTTTTAATTCATCAGAAGATATTTGTTCTGGCAAATATGTTTCTAATAAATGATTTTCTTCTTCAAGACGCAAAACTTCCTCAGTTCTTTTTGCTATTTTATTCGCTTCAATTGATTCTTTATGCTGTTTAATTTCTCTCTGTAAAATCTCTATAACATCTTCATCAGAAGCTTCTCCTTGCTTTGAAATTTCAAGATTTTTTATATTTGATCGAACAAGACGAAAAATAGAAAGCTTTTTAGCATCCCTATTTTTAAGAGCTAATTTAAAATCATTATCTAATTTTTCGACAAGCTTCATACAAAATACCAAAATTAACTCTTTTTAGACGAACGATTTTTAAATGTTCGTCCATAGGGCTCTTCCTCAAGCATACCTATTTTTCTTAAATAATCCTCTTTAACTCGCATCATAAGCCTTCTAAGCGCGTCTCGTTTTAATTGATTCTTATTTTTTTGTCGCTCAAAATGCTGTCTTTTTTTAATACGAATCAATAATCCACTAGTTTGAATTCTTCGAGAAAAACGCCTAATTAGACGCTCGTTTGGTTCATTATCTTTCTTTTTTATAGTAATTGGCATGTTGTAAATCAGTTAAAAACTTATCTTTATTAAAAATAAAATTAAAACAATTATTATGTTTAATCTATCAAAATATAGAAATACTGTCAATGGATTCTATTCATGATTCTTTAATCTCTTTTTTAGCTCTTCAGTAATCTTTTCAAGATCAACAACTTCTTGAATCCCATTCTCCATATCTCTAATAATAATTGTTTCATCTAAAAGCTCTTTTTGCCCAAGTATAACACAATATACAACGCCCAATTTGTCAGCAATTTCTAGTTGTTGTTTTAATCCTGATTTTGAAAAATTCGCTCTAATGCAAATTCCTGACTCTCTTAGCTTCTCAAAAAGAGGGAAAGCTCTTTTGGTTGCCTCTTCTCCAAGTTGCGCTAAAAATACTTGAGGCTTTTTTCTTTTTATATGATTCTTTTTAGATTTATGTATAGCATCAATCAAACGCTCCAAACCAAACGCCATTCCAACAGAAGCAGTAGGTCTTCCTCCAATTAATTCCATAAGACCATCATATCTTCCACCGCCTCCAATGGCCTGAGGAACTTCATCTTGTTTATTTTTTTCTTCACCTGAAGAAGAGTTAATTTTATCGGATTCTTCTTCAGAGGTATCTTCTTCTGTTTTTTCAAAAACAGGTATTATCTCAAACGCGGTTCTATTATAATAATCAAGCCCTCGAACAATAAACGGATTTAATTCATAAGGAACTTCTGACTCATCTAAATATTCAAGCACTTTAACAAAATGCTGTTTTGAATCATCGTCAAGATAATCAATAAGCTGTGGAGCATCTTGGGTTAAATCTCTGCATGACTGCTCTTTGCAATCTAAAAGTCTTAAAGTATTTTTTGTAAGTCGTTTTTTGCATTCTTCGCATAAAAAACGTCTTTTTGATTTATAATAATCTTTTAGTAATTTTATATATTCTTCTCTTGATTCTGGCATGCCTAAACTGTTTATTTGTACTACAACATCAACTCCTAGTTTTTTACAAATTAAATATGACAAAAAGATTATTTCTGCGTCAGCAATAGGGTTTTCATCTCCAATTATTTCCATGTCTATTTGATTAAATTGCCTAAAACGACCTGCTTGGGGCCTGTCATACCTAAATAAAGGTCCAATACTATACATTCTAACTGGTTGTGTTCTGGTTATCATTCCATTCTCAATATATGCTCTAGCAATTCCAGGTGTAAATTCAGGACGCAAAGAAACACTCTCTCCTCCCCTATCCTCAAACGTAAACATTTCTTTTGTTACAATGTCTGTGTATTCTCCTGTTGTTCTTTTATAAAGAGAAGTTTGTTCTAAAATTGGCACATCTATTTGTCCATAACCATAATCAAAAAAAATCTTATGCACTAAATTATAAACATACTGCCAATGCTCAATATTGCCAGGAGTAATATCCCTAAATCCCCTAAGAGCAAAAGGATATTTTATAGAGCGCTTAGTTTTTTTTAATAATTGTTTATTATCTTGAGTTGTCTTTTTTCTAAACATATAATTTATCCTAAAATCCAAAAGAATAATGACTTAAAATTTCAATCCTATCTAAAGGCCATCCTCTAATCCAAGCCTTTCCTATTATAAAATCCTTTGAAAGAGCTCCAAACCTTCTTGAATCAAGGCTTGCTGTCCTGTTATCACCCAAAACAAAATACTCTTGTTTTTTTAGAACTAAATCAATGTCTCCAAAAGTTTTAATATAAGCAGGTATATATTTTTCATCAAGAGCCACTCCCTCTGTATTTTTTGAATTATATATATAAACTTCTCCATTAGAAACAACCACTCTCTCTCCTGGTAATCCAATAATTCGTTTTATAAAAAACTGGCTTAAATCTCTTGGATATTTAAACACAACAACATCCCCTCTTTGTGGAGAAGAAAATCTATAACTAATTTCATCTATAATCAAATATTCATGATTATAAAAAGAAGGCTCCATTGAAGCGCCATTAACATAAAAAGGTTTTATTAAAAAATATCTAACAGGAACAATAATTGCTAAAGATATTAAAGCTATTTTTATAAGCTCTCCAATAAACGCAAAAATACCACCCTCTTGGTTTTTAGGATCTTCTTGCATCATTTTTTCTATTTCAGGGACTTGTTCTTTATTCTCCATATAACGGTAATGATTATAACAAAATTTCAATAATTTGCAACTCATTTACTAAAAAGTTCTAATCTTGTATAATAATAACACTACTAAGTAAGATATTGCAATAAATCTATAACACTCATGCATGATATAAAACCAATAGATTTCTTGAGCCAAGAAGCGCAAAAGCAAAAAAGCAAAAAAGAAATTCAACAATTCCACAAACCAAGTAGGAATTTTTTTACTATAAAAAAAATAGTTCCAATTCTTATAGTAGTTATAGTTTTTCTTTCTCTTGCGTATAGCACTAGAGCTGTTATATCAAGCGATGTGATAGCAGAACAATTTGGAAACACATCTGTTATTGAACAATTAAAACATCTTGTATCTTCTGAAAATAAATTAATTGAAGGAGAAGAAGATGGAAGAATTAATATTTTGCTTCTTGGGATAGGCGGAGAAGGCCATGAAGGAGGAAATCTTACTGATACAATAATGGTCGCAAGCATTGATACAATAAATAAAAAAATGGGGCTTTTATCAATTCCAAGAGATTTAGTTGTTCCAATAAAAGACATTGGATGGCAAAAGGTTAATTCAGCGCACGCATATGGAATTGCAATAGATCCTAAAGAAAAACCTCAATCAGGATCACTACTTGCAAAACAAACAATAGAAGAAATTAGCGGTCTTAATATTCATTATTACGTAAAAATTGATTTTGAAGGTTTTGTAAAAATTATAGACGCATTAGGAGGAATAAGAGTTGAGGTTACTACTGCTTTTACTGATAATGAATATCCAAACGAAAACTTTGGTTATGAGCCAGTGCATTTTGATACTGGGTGGCAAAATCTATCAGGAGACAGAGCTCTTAAATATGTGCGCTCGCGCCATGGGACCGCAGGAGAAGGAAGTGATTTTGCTAGAGCAAGAAGACAACAACAAATTCTAAAAGCTTTGCAAGCAAGAATTTTAGCAATGTCCACGCTATTAAATCCAAATAAAATTCTTACAATATCAGAAATCATTGGAAAACATATAGAAACTAATATGGAAATATGGCAATTGCTAAGACTATATGATATAGCAGGAGAAATTGATCTAACAAAATTAAATCAAACAGTATTAAGTCCAGAAGCAGGAGGACTATTAATGGTTGACCAAACAGAAGAAGGATCATATCTTTTAAGACCAAGAATGGGATTTAGTGATTTTTCAGAGATTAAATTAGCTGCGCAAAATATAATTAAAGAAAACACTCCAAAAGAAGAAAAACAAGAAATAAAACAAAATAACTCATATTTGCGCATTATAGTTCAAAATGGTACTAATCATCCAGGCTTAGCCGCAAAAACCGCAGACAAGTTAAGAAATTTATCTTTTGATATTGCGAATATCTCTAATGCCCAGCAAAGAGGATATGAAAAAACAGTTATATATAATTTATCAGACAAAGAATTATCAAGTGATATACAAAAAATCAAAGAAGCTTTGAGAGCAAACATATCACCTAATTTACCTGAATTTATAATTCCTGATAATGATGCTGACCTTCTTATAATTATAGGCGAAGACAATGTATGAAATCTAAAGTAATAATAATCGGACGAAGTAATGTTGGTAAATCATCTCTTTTTAATAAAATTGTTGAAAAAAATCAAGCGCTTGTTTTACCAGAAGCTGGAACAACAAGAGATTTTCTTGAAGCTGAGGTTTTTTGGCGTGATAAACAATTTATAATAGTTGATACAGGAGGACTTGATCCAAAAAAAGATGATATTTATCATGATCCAATAATAAAGCAAGCAACAAAAATACAAAAACAAGCAACAGTAATTTTATTTATGGTTGATGTTTCTGTTGGTGTTCTTGATGAAGATGTTCAAATAATAAAGCAACTAAGAAAACTTGAAAAAACAATATTGCTTGTCGTGAATAAATGCGATAATTCAAAAAAAAGATCAAATGCTTATAAATTTGAAAGACTTGGACTAAAGATGCATCTTATCTCAAGTATAAATGGATCTGGAATTGGAGACCTTCTTGATGAGGTTATAAATTTAATTCCAGACGAAAAACAAATTGAAAAAAAATCAGATATAACAATTGCTTTAATAGGAAAACCAAATGTTGGAAAATCATCTATTCTAAACAGTATTTTTGGAGAAGAGCGAATGATTGTATCTGAAACAGAACACACAACGCGCGACTCGCAAGATATTAAAATAACATATAAAGAAAACACATATACAATTATTGATACTGCTGGAATTCGTAGAAAAACAAAACAAGGAGACGAAATAGAACACCTAAGCATTAATAAATCATTATCAGCAATAAGAAGATCTGATGTTGTTGCATTAATAATTGATATTTCTAAAAACCTAACTTCTCAGGACAAACGTTTGGCAAAAGAAATTGAAGACACAAATAAAGGATTATTCATTATTGCCAATAAATGGGATCTTATTCCTGAAAAAAACGAAAACACAATTAATAAATATCAAGAATATATTGACTCTTTCTTCCCTTCTCTTTCCTGGGCGCCAATTATATTTACAAGCGCAACAGAAAATAAAAGAACAAAAGAAACTCTTTTGCTTGCAAAAGATATAATGCAAAATCTTAATCGTGAAATTACCGAAAATGCGCTTAGCAAATTCTTAAAATCATGCATAACAAAACGCAAACCAACTATTGGAAAAGGAACTCGCAGACCTCGCCTATTATCTCTTAAGCAAACAGGAAAAAATCCACCTTCTTTTTTAATTGAAATACCTAACAAAACTTCTCTTGCAAAAACATATGAACAATATTTAATAAACTCTCTTCAAGAAAAATTTGACTTTGAAGGAGTAAGTATTAAATTAACAATACAACAGCGCGAAATGAAAAAAGAAGAAATGGAAACAACAAAACCAAGACACAAACAAGTAAGACACAGACATAGAAGATTGGTCACAAAAAATCTAAGAAGATAAATTTATGAAACTTATAGTTGGATTAGGAAATCCAGGGGAAGAATATTCTAAAACAAGGCACAATACTGGCTTTAGAGCTTTAGATATTCTTGCTGACAAAAAAAATTTTAAACAAGACGACAAGTTTAATGCTCTTATACTAGATACAAAAATAAATAAAACAAAAGTAATTTTAGCAAAGCCCCAAACATTTATGAACAATTCAGGAGATGCAGTGGGCAAAATTGCAAGATATTATAAAATTAAAAAAGAAGATATTTTAATTATTTATGATGACATTGATCTTCTTATTGGAACCATAAGATTGCGTCTAGACGGCTCTAGCGGAGGACACCGTGGAATGGATTCTGTATTACATGCGCTGAGAACTGAAAAAATTGCTAGATTAAAAATTGGGATTGCGGAAAAAAAGACAGGAAAACAAAAAACAACTTCTGAGAACTATATTCTTAAAGCCCCATCAAAAGACGCTGAAAAAATAATAAAAAAATCTTTAAAACAAATTCCAGAAATTATTTTTGAATGGATTAAAGGCGCAAAAAAAACAACAATCACAATAAAATAAAAAATAGCACAAATATTTTGCGCTATTTTTTATTCTTCCCATACACCTGCTTGTAGCGCAGGGTTGATCGCAAAAGCTTTCAATCCTGACTTAGTGCCTATTGCAGGTTAGGAGGGGTTCCCGCGCAAGACAAACTACAAGCAGATGTATAAGAAGAATAGTAGAAAATCTTATCACGCATAAAAACACTTGTCAACATAAAAAAATTGCGCTAATATATAATTAACTTATGGAGCAAAGACAAGCTCCTCCGGATATTTCGGAGGATGTTAAGCGTATTGTAGAAAAACTCATTACTAAGCAAAAAATAATTGTAAAGACCCCTAGAAATCCAATAACACACGCATTTTTGCTTGGAAAAATAATAAACAATAGCGATAAAATAAAATCGTGTATTTTGTTTTTGGTTGATGACGAATTTGAAAAACTAAACCTAATGACTTATTTAAAAGCCAGCCAAAAACTGTCCACTACATTGGCAAATTCATTAAACATAACTCATACACAGTTATCTACTACTCTTTTAAATGATATAAAAAAGAATAAAAAATGTTTAATAATTTTAACAAAGCAAGAAGTACAAGAAAAACTTCCTTCAAAAAAAGATTTTGATTCACACACAATCAAATTAACAAGAAATAAACAAATAACAAAAGAAAAACTATTAGAAAAATTAATTGAATGTGGATACTGCCTTGAGAGAACTGCAAGTGAAAAAGGATTAATTGCAACCAGAGGAAGTATTGTTGATATATTTGCCACAGACAAAGACAGCCTAATTAGGATTGATTTTGATGACAATAGAATTGATTCAATAAAAATATTAAAACCAAAACAAGCAAAAACTCAAGATATTGTTTCAGTAGAAATTATTCCTCATAATCTTAATAATCTTCCAAAATCAGATTATTTAAACGACTATAATGCGCTAATAAAACATATTATTTTTGATTCATTTCCTTCTTCTTATGATATGGAAGTCAAATTTGCGCAGTCTGATATTTATAAATTAACAAAATTATTAGTTCCACAAGATAAAAAGAAACACAAACTCCCCTCATTTATAAAAAATCTGCAAAATGGGGATTATGTTATTCATATTGATCATGGAATTGCAAAATTTGATGGAATTGTTGAACAAAAAATCAATGACATTTCAAGAGAATATTTTAAATTATGCTATGCGGAAAATGATGCACTGTTTTTGCCTGTTACATCTGCTGAAAAAATGGAAAAATATATTGGAGACCCTAATCCTGTATTAAATCGTTTGTCTTCTTCTGGGTGGGGAAAAGCATTAAACAAAGTAAGCATAGAAACTTTGCACCATGCGCGTGAACTGCTTAACACACAAGCAAAACGACAACTATCAAAATCAGTTGAAATACCAAGAGCTAATAAAATAGAGCAAGATCTTGCCAAGTCTTTTCCATATACAGAAACAGAAGACCAAAAAGATGTTATTGAAACAATATTTGAAGATTTATCCAAAGATGTGCCAATGGATAGACTGGTTTGTGGAGACGTTGGTTTTGGAAAAACAGAAATAGCTATCCGAGCCGCGGCTAAAGTTGCTTTAGAAGAATTTCAAGTTGCTGTTCTCTCCCCTACTACAATTTTAACTCAGCAACATATTGATACATTTACTGAAAGATTAAAAGATCTTCCAATTAATATAGCTGCATTATCAAGATTTCAATCAAAGCAAGAACAATTAAAAATAATTGACCAAGCAAGAAAAGGAAAAATTGATATTATTATTGGCACACACAGGCTTTTATCTGAAGATGTAAAACTAAAAAATTTAGGCCTTATAGTAATTGATGAAGAACAAAGATTTGGAGTTAATCACAAAGAAAAACTTAAAAAACTTAGATCTCAATCACATGTTTTAACTCTTACAGCAACTCCTATTCCCAGAACTTTGCATTTGGCTGTTTCAGGAGTAAGAGCTATTTCTACAATTTCTACTCCTCCTGGAGGAAGAAAGCCTATTAATACAATCATAGAATCATACAACCAAAAACATATTGCTAAAGCAATTCAAGAGGAAATTAAAAGACATGGACAAGTTTATTATCTTTATAATAAAGTAAAAACAATGCATCTTAAAAAACAAGAGCTCCAAGATTTACTGCCAAAAATAAAAATTGGAATGCTTC
>Ga0210057_1006296_pt1 | contig 14802 bp, 13 predicted proteins | sample CryGeyCG2114_010_2_FD_183968 | JGI IMG/M metagenome (GOLD analysis project Ga0210057, IMG submission 183968) | Groundwater microbial communities from aquifer - Crystal Geyser CG10_big_fil_rev_8/21/14_0.10 (SPAdes) (version 2) | ecosystem: Environmental > Aquatic > Deep subsurface > Groundwater ... | reverse complement strand
GTAGCGTTGGTTACAACACCGTAGATATTGTAGATAATTATGTTAGAAATCAAGAAGATATTCATCAACTAAAGTTAGGGGCTTTCGCGTCAGGAAGCCCCGCACTTTAGTGCGGGGAGGATGTCACTTTTATTTGTGATTGGTGGCATTAGAAGTAATCAATCTAATGCTTTTTATAAAGTTTACACTTTTTACCCGATTCCCCCCCGTTTTAGATTCATTAAAAAAATTTTGGTCGTAGCGAAGCGGAGCCGTTTAGTCATTGTTATATTCAGTTTCAATTGTTTACAGAGTAAACCTCAAAATGCTAATTTTGTTGGAATTCTTTTTGTTTTATCCGACTAAACGAAAGTACCAACGTTAAACATTCCCGACGTAGCCCGAAGCTTTTCCGAAGAGGTAGAGAACGCAGTGATTGTTAGCTTTTTTCTTTGATGGAAAAAGCGTGACATCATCGGAAAAGTTGGAGTCAGTACCGACGACAAGGCAAATAAAAAATTACGTATAACATCCGAAGTTCGTGTTATACGTAGCAGACCTTTGATGGTCTGCGGAGTTTTTAAGCCACCGAAAATGCGTTACTGCCGTAGTTTTTTAGTATTGACTTTAGATAAATTTCTGCCAAAGGCAGACTATCTTTTAGGGGAATCGGACAATTTGTTAAATAAATACACTGTATACTTATATGTTTACATTGTACTGAATAAGCGATAACTTTATAAATAATGCCCATTTTCTAGTCTTTAAGATGACAAAAATAATTATTTCAACACTCTATGATAAAGAGCCAACTCTGGTAGCAGCAACAAAATTAGGAGCAGACCAGCTCTACATTGTAGTTGATGATCCTGTCAATGATACACAGCAGACAGCTATGGCTATAATCAGAGAAACATTAGAAAAAGTTGTTAAGATTTATACCATTGAAGCACATCCCTATGATATTGTAGGAACTGCTAGGAAGATTGTTGCTCTTCTTGAAAATTTTTCAGAAGATGACCATGTAACTGTGAATATTACTTCTGGAAGAAAAACTCAATCTCTTGGCTTATTGTATGGAGCATATGCGAGAGCCAGATATGTTAATCGCATTATCTATATTTCTGAAGAAGAACATAGAGTTATTGACTTGCCTAAACTTTCTTTTAACTTAACTGAGAGCCAAATCCAACTTTTAGAGCAGATTGAGAAAAGAAGTCATTCAAGTTTGAGCGATTTAGCAGAAAAATCTGGAATGTCCAGAAGTATGCTTTATAGGAATATAAAAAATCTGGAAGATCATGGTTTTATCATGGTTGACAAACAATCAAGATATTCATTAACAGATGCGGGGAAGATTGCGAGGTTATAAAGATGTTTGATATAAAAATAAGCGTTGCACTAATCATTGTTGATATTTTACTCTATCTTGCAGGAATATTATTTTGGTTTAGTTCAACATTTGCACATGGATTAGGTGTCATTGGATTTTTCCCTCGATTTTTTGCTGGAATTGTAGCAATAGTAATAGGTCTCGTAATAACTGTATTGGTGGTAAAAGGATGACTGCATATTCACATTCAAAAATAGGAACATTTCTTCAATGTAAGCAGAAGTATAAATTTCAGTATGTTGATAAAATAAAATCAGATATAGAGACTATTGAAGTTTTTTTAGGAAAACGTGTTCACGAAACGCTTGAAAAGCTGTATAAAGACTTACAGTTTGAAAAACTGAACAGTAAAGAGGAACTGCTTGCTCATTTTGAGACTAATTGGGATAGCAATTGGCATGATAAGATTGTAATTGTTAAGGAGGAATACACTGCTGACAATTACAAGGCTATGGGAAAAAGATTTATTTCCGATTATTATGACCATTATAAGCCATTTAATTCTTTGAAAATAATTGGATTAGAAACACAAGACTTAATGCCATTAAGTAATGGAAATCAGTTTCATGTGCGTATTGATCGTCTTGCCTGCGACCATGAGGGTAATTATTATGTCTGCGATTACAAAACAAACAATCAACTAAAGGCTCAAGAAGAATTAGACGAAGATAAACAACTGGCAATGTATTCTATTTGGATAAAACAGAAATATCCAGATGCTCAAAAAGTTAAGCTCGTATGGTATTTCTTAGCTCACGACAAAGAGATGATTTCAGAGAGAAGTGATGAGCAACTTGAAAAGTTAAAACAAGAAACAGAAGAACTCATCAAAGAAATAGAAGCTTGTGGCGAATTTCCAACCAACATAAGCACACTTTGTGATTACTGCCAATATAAACAAATGTGTCCTGCATGGAAACATGAAGTTGAGCTGGAACAGAAAAGCGAAGAGGAATTTAAGGAAGATGACGGGCTTAAATTAGTAGATGAATATTCAAAGCTTGAGAAACTAAAAAAAGATTCTGAAGAAGGAATGGAAAAAATTAGAGCCAAATTAGTTGAGTTTTCTAAGCAGAAGGGCATTAATGTTGTTTGGGGAACTGATAAGAAAGCATCAATCAAAGAATACTATAAAGTTATTTACCCTGATGATAAAGACAATCTCATTCAACTGATTAAAGACAAGGGAATTTATGAAGAGGTATCCTCTGTTAATTATCTCAAGTTAGGATCTAAAATATTAAAAAATCAAGTTCCAGAAGAGATAATTAAAGAAGTTAAAACAGAAAAATCAAACAGGGTTACTTTAAGCAGGAGGAAATAAAATGTTAGATATTAAAACACTCGAAGGATGGCTATGGGAAGCAGCCTGTAAGATTAGAGGCGAGATTGATGCTCCAAAGTACAAAGATTATATCTTGCCACTCATATTTTTGAAAAGATTATCTGATGTCTATGATGATGAAGTGAATAAACTTGCAGAAACCTATGAAGATAAGAAAGAAGCTGAAGCTTTTATCGAAGCAGACCATACTTTAGTGTGGTTTTACATTCCAGAAAACTCCCACTGGGAAAAAATAAGAAGCCAAAGCTCAAAATTAGGCGAATTTTTAACAGATGCAGTTAGAGCGATAGCAAGAGAAAATCCTAAGTTACAGGGAGTTATTGATGTAATAGACTTTAATGCAACTGCTGCTGGACAAAGAATAATAAGCGATGAAAAACTTAAACATCTTGTAGATACTCTCAGCAAGCATAGATTAGGATTGCTTAATGTTGAGCCAGATATTTTAGGAAGGGCTTATGAGTATCTTCTAAGGAAATTCGCAGAAGGTTCAGGCCAAAGTGCTGGAGAGTTCTATACACCAAGAGAAGTGGCTGTTTTAATGGCTCGTGTTCTTGATCCAAAAGAAGGAGAAGAAATCTATGATCCATGCTTAGGCTCAGGAGGACTATTAATTAAGTCATATCTTAGATTTAAAGAGAAATATTTGAGTAGTGCTAAAATCAAGCCTGTTAAGTTTTTTGGTCAGGAATATTTGCATAGCACTTATGCAATGGCAAAGATGAACGCTTTTATTCATCAAATGCAGGCAGAAATAGCTTTAGGCGATACAATGAACAGACCTGCTTTTACTGATGCTCAAACCAGATTAAGAAAATTTGATATTGTTGTTGCTAATCCAATGTGGAATCAGGATTTTTCACAGGCAACCTATGAAGCTGATACTTATGGAAGATTTGGTTTAGGTATTCCTCCATCATCTACTGCTGACTGGGGCTGGATACAGCACATGTTTTCTTCTTTGAAAGATAAAGGAAGAATGGCAGTAATTCTTGATACTGGCTCTGTTTCTCGTGGCTCTGGAAATAAAGGAAGTAATAGAGAAAGGGACATTAGAAAGAAATTCGTTGAAAAAGACTTTATTGAAGCAGTTATTTTAGTACCCGAAAATCTGTTTTATAATACAACAGCTCCAGGTGTGATACTTGTAATAAATAGGGAGAAAAAGCATACGGATAAGATTCTTCTGATTAATGCTTCCAAGCTGTTCAAGAAAGGCAGGCCAAAGAATTATCTGCCTGACGATTATGTAAACCAGATTTCTTCATATTATCTGGAATGGAAAGAGGAAGAAGGGATAAGCAAAGTTGTTGATAAGGAAGAAATTGTCAAGAATGATTACAATTTAAGTCCATCCCGATATGTAACACAGAACGGAGAAGATGAAACTCTGCCATTAGATGAAGCTGTTGTTTTAGTCAAAGAAGCAGAGGAAGAAAGGGCAAAAGCTGATGAAAAACTGCGGAATGTTTTACAGCAGTTGGGGTTTGAGCGATGGCTGAGGAATTAATTAGAAATGAAGTTGTACATGAAGATTCCGAGACTAAAACAGTCTATCATGTTAAAGATAACGAGTTAGAGTTAGATTTTCTTTCAAAAGAAGTGTTTAAGAAAGAAGATAAAATAATTGTATATCCATTTTTAATAAGAAATGAAGAATGGAGACAAAAATATCCGAACATTAAGAAGATTTTGTTTGAGGGATTTAAAGGAAGATTGCCTCCTGGAACACGCCCAACTTTCAAAACAGGATATGGTTTTACTACTCAGCTAAATTATATCATCTATTTTTTAGAGAAAAACTTTTTGGATATAAATCAAGTAATTGTTTCTAAGAATAAAAAAACAAAAATTGAGCAATCCTCATTTACAATTAATGCAAAAGAATTAGAATCAATTAGAAAACAATTAAGCACTGAATATGGCAATCTTAGAGAACAAAGAAGATGCATAATTAATAATTATTTTGTGTCATTGAAACCAGACAAGTTTATTTTAGAAAAACCAGATTATAAAAAGGGCACTTTCTTTAATATACTGAAAAATAGGCTAAATACAATAAAAAAATTATCTTCCGAGGATAGAGAAGCTCTTTATGAATTGTTCAAGAAACTCGCTTTTCTGAAAAGAGAAGATATGAGCACAGAAGCGATAATAACAACCAAAAAAATTGTTGATAATATCTTAATTGAAGAAGTTATTACAGAATTTAAAAAATATCTTAATGCTAAAAGAAGAAATGAAGATAAATGGCAAGAGTTCTTTAGAAAAAATGCGTGGATATTCTCTCAGATATTTGCTTACCCCACTGTGTTATTTGAAGATGAAGCTTATGTTGGTGGTAAAAGGATTGATAATAGAAACGCAAAAGCTGCTGATTTTCTCTATCAGAACAAGATTAGCAAGAATATAGCTATAATTGAGATAAAAACTCATCTATCTAAATTAATTAAAAAAAAGCCATACAGAGGAGATGATGTTTTCGAAATTGAAAAAGAATTAAATGGGGCAATAAATCAAGTCTTAAACCAAAGAGATAATTTAGAGAAGGAGTATCACAAATTAAGGTCCGAGAGTGAAAAGGAATTTTATTCATTTAGCCCTAAATGCTTTGTTATTATTGGGAAGCTTGCAGAATTAGACAAGAAACAAACTAAGTCTTTTGAATTATTCAGGAATTCCTGCAAAGATGTTGAAATCATTACATTTGATGAGCTTTTTGAGCGTATAGATATGCTACTAAAAATATTTGAGAAAAATAAAGATGAATCAAATAGTAAAAAGTGAAGAATACATAGAAACTGAACTAGGAGAGCTTCCAGTAGATTGGAAAGTAGAAAAATTTCAAGACTGTATAGTAAAAAAGAGGAGTAAAGTTGGAAAAGTACAGCAACAAAAGTATAAACAAGTTGGGGAATTTCCTGTTGTTGACCAAGGAAAAAATAAAATAGCTGGATATTGGGATAATGAGGAAGATGTTTATTCTGGAGATTTACCAATAGTGATATTCGGAGATCACACCAGAATTGTAAAATTTATAGATTTTCCATTTGTTTGTGGCGCTGATGGAACAAAAGTTATAGCGCCTGATAAGAGCAAAGTAGACCCTCTTTATTTTTATTATGTAGTTTCCAGTTTAGATGTTTCAAGTAGGGGCTATAATCGTCATTATTCTTTACTGAAAGAGAAATTTATACCATGTCCGCCACTCCCTGAACAGCAAAAAATAGCTTATGTTCTTTCAGCGATTCAGGAAGATAAAGAAGATACTGAAAGCATAATTAGCTCATACAAAGAGTTGAAAAAATCATTAATGAATCATTTGTTTAAGTATGGTCCTGTTAAGTTTGAAGATGCTGAAAAAGTAAAGCTAAAGAAGACAGAGATTGGAGAAATTCCAGAGAATTGGGAAGTTAAAGGAATCAAAGATTTGATAGAAAAAACAACGCAAAAAGATATGCAAAAAGAAAATACTGAATTCAAGTATATAGATGTTTCAAGTATTGATAGAGATTTTTATAGGGTAACTGGATTTACATTTCACAAAGGAAAGACTTCTCCGAGTAGAGCTAGAAAAATTGTAAAGACTAATGATGTTATTGTTGCAACAGTAAGACCTACATTAAAAAGAATTGCTTTAGTATCAGAGGATTATGACAATCAAATCTGCTCTACAGCTTTTTGCGTTTTGAGAGCAAATGCAGAACAAGTGAACTCAAAATTTATTTATTATTCTACTCAAAGATCATTATTTTTTGATGCTTTATCATCTATACAAAGAGGGGCTAGTTATCCTGCTGTTTCAGATTCAGACATTAAGAAACAAAAGATAGCATATCCAAATCCTGCTTGTCAAGAAGAAGTCGCTGAAATATTATCCTCTGTTGATTTTAAGATAGAACAAGAAGAAAATAAAAAGAAAGCATTGGAAGAATTATTCCAGTCAATGCTTCATAATTTAATGACTGCTAAAATAAGGGTTAAGGATATTAACAATGGCTAAAAAAACACGAAAGAAAAGCTCGTATAAGCACGATCATGAGAAATTTGTTAGACAGCAGAATGAATGGTGCTTTCTTAAAGATAAACAAAAAGTAAAATATCATTCGTTTATATTGTTAGAGTTATTTCCATTAGAGAAAATTTCTAATCTCATTAAAGGATTGGATGAATTATATAAAGATGTTTCAGCTTCACAGAAGAATAGATTAAAGTACGGGGATGTGCTTAAAGACAGCCACTCAAAGATTTTTCAGTGGAACACCCTAAATCTACCCTACATAACGACTACAAAGCTAAAAGGCAAGGTTTTGCCTAATTGTGCATTTCATGATTTAGGAGAAAATATTAGGCATCTTCATATCTCAATTTATAAAATCTTACCATCATATGTAATTCTTCAGATTCAGGTTTATTTGGATGAAAAAATAAGCAAAAAAATTAATGATGTTATCTATAAATATCATAAAGAGAAGAAAATACCTGTAAAAACACCAAAAGGAGAATACACAAAGATTTATAGCCCTGCTAATCAAAAAACTACTGAGATAAACCAGATAAAAGAAGATTTACACAAAGAAGCAATAGACTTTTTAAGAACTTATTTTGAAGGTTTTTTCTTTGAATTGTCAGAAAAACAAATCCCAATAGTGCCATATATTGATGTTTTGTCTCTTGATTATCCTGAAAGTGAAGAGGATATATCTAAATGGGGTTTAGATAACAGTAATTTCTTTCAATGTTTCAACACTTGTATAATCTCTTATGAATGTTTCAAGTACGAGAATTATCTTTTATGCATAGAATCAAGGAGAGATAGTTTTTCAAATTATGTAATCTATGCAAATAGAAAAACAAGTGAAAATAATATGTATCCTGATATTGATTCAGCAATTGAAGAAAAGCTTAATTTTTGTTGCTTTGATATTCTCGCAATTGATAGATGGTTAAAAATTCAGGAGAGTGTTGTGGGCGAAATAAACGGAAGTATTTCTGAGGAGATTACAAAAATAGAAGAAAATCAAATAGGTAAAGCTCTGAAGACAAGAAAAAGGATATTAAGCAAGATTTTTTCATTTGCAAGATTTAAGGCTGAATTCAAACGGTATGATTTTATTCCTGATAAGTTCAATTTTGAAAGTATTAAAGATCTAAGAAAGCCAGAAAGAAAGATTAATCTGTTTAAAGGATTTAAAGAAGGTATAGAAGCAAGAATAAATGATATAGATTCTTTGATAAACAATTTTACACGTCAATATGAAACTATCCTAAACTTAAAAAATATTGAATTTAGTAAGAATATGCAATTAAAAGTGTTAATATTGACCATCATTATTATTGTGTTGACATTAGCACAAATAACAATAGGGATTATAGGTTTAAAACGACCAGATTTAATTATAAAGATATTAACAGGTGGATGAGATGAAAGAAGAAATTAAAGATTTTGTATCAGGCAGTATTAAACAAATAAAAGAAGCTTTGCCAGAAGGCTTTATCCTAGATAGTAAACTTGATTTTGATGTTTCTCTTACAACAAAAGCAGATGTCAATGGTAAAATTGACATAAAACTTGCAGGGTTAGGCAGTGCTTCTGAAACTTCTCAAACTCACAGATTAAGATTCTCAATTATAGACGAGAAAGCACAGGAAAAAGTGGCAAAACAAAGTTTAAGCATGATTAATAGTTTTTTCTCCCATCTTGCGAAACTGGGAGAGCAACAAGAACAATTAGAATTAAAGGATGGTAAAAATGGAAAAACTAGGCGGAGAGCGTAAAGCTGTACAAGATACTTTAATCAGGTATGCCTGCGAAATAGGCTGGACTTACATCAAGCCAGAAGAAGCTCAAAGATTAAGGGGTGGAAATACTGGCATGATTCTCAAAGAGATTTTTATGAGTCAGATGGGCAAATTGAACTCTGAATTTATTGATAATCTGATGGTTGAAGAGCTAATCAAGAAAATAGAGAGATTGCCAGCAAGAATTGAGGGAAATATGCAGGCATGGGAATATCTGAAAGGATTGAAGCCTATTTTTGTGCCAACTGAAAAGCGAGAAAGAAATGTTATTTTTATTGATGAAGAGATAAAAAATAATACTTTCCATATTACAGATGAGTTTACTTATACAAATGGCACAAAAACTAATCGATATGATGTTGTCTTCATAATAAATGGAGTTCCTGTTTTCTTTGTAGAGACTAAATCTGTGGCTAAATTTTTTGGAAAATCTGCTAATAGAGATTCAATAATTTCAGAAGCATTAGAGCAGATCAGAAGATACCATAAAGAAACTCCTGAAATGATGACTTTACTGCAATTGACAACAGTAACAAACATTATTCATTTTCTTTATGCTGCAACATGGTGCACAGAATCTAAAGCTATATTCAACTGGAAACTAGAAAATCAGGCAAAAACATATGAAGAATTAGTTAAAGGTTTTTTTGATAAGAAAAGATTGGTTGAAATCATCCTAAAATACATTCTTTTTACTAGAAAAGATGATGTTCTGCAAAAAGTAGTATTAAGGCCTCATCAGATGAGAGCTGTACAAAAGATTACTGATAGGGCAGAACATAAGAAAAAAAGACGAGCTTTGATTTGGCATACTCAGGGAAGCGGAAAGACGTACACTATGATAGTTGCTGCTGAAAGAATCCTGGAGAATCCTGTTTTTGAGAACCCAACAGTAATCTTATTAGTTGATAGGAACGAACTGGAAACTCAGATGTTTAATAATCTTATAGCAGCAGGATATGACCAGAAAGATTTGGAAGATAGAACAGCACAAACAAAAAAACATCTTAGAGAGCTTCTGCAAAACGACACTAGGGGCTTAATTATCTCTATGATTCATAAGTTTGAGAATATGCCTACTGATATTAACACCAGAAAGAATGTTTTTGTTCTGGTTGATGAGGCTCACAGAACTACTGGAGGAGATTTAGGCAATTATTTAATGGGGGCTTTGCCTAATGCTACTTATATTGGATTTACAGGAACTCCTATTGATAAAAAAGGAAAAGGCAGCGGAACTTTTATCACATTTGGAAGAGATGACGAACCACAAGGTTATTTAGATAAGTATGGAATAGCTGAATCCATTAATGATGGAACAACAGTAAAGCTTCATTATACTTTAGCACCAAATGAACTTCTTCCTGATAAAGAAATCTTGGAAAAAGAATTCTTGGATTTAGCAAGCTTACAAGGAGTAAGTGATATTGAAACATTAAACAAAGTCTTGGAAAAAGCTGTAAATTTGAGAAATATGTTAAAGAATAAGCAGCGTATAAAGAAAGTCGCTGATTTTGTTGTAGATCATTATAAAAAATTTGTCGAGCCAATGGGCTACAAAGCTTTTTTAGTTGCTGTTGATAGAGAGGCCTGTGCATTATACAAAAAAGAATTAGATAAACTGCTTCCTAAAAAATATTCAGAAGTCGTTATTAGTCCAGCACATAATGATACTGATTTATTATCTCAGTTTCATCATTCAGCAGAAAAAGAGAAGCAAATACGAAAAGCATTTACAAAGCCGGATAAAGATCCAAAAATTTTGATTGTAACAGAAAAGCTTCTTACAGGTTTTGATGCGCCTATTTTGTATTGTATGTATCTTGATAAACCTATGAGAGATCATGTTCTTTTACAAGCGATTGCAAGAGTTAATCGTCCATATGAAGATAATGAAGGAAGAAAAAAACCGTCTGGCTTTGTGCTGGATTTTGTCGGGATATTTGATAAGTTAGAGAAGGCATTGGCTTTTGACCATTCTGATATTGAAGGAGTTGTTAATGATATTGAAGTCTTAAAGCATAGATTTGAAGAATTAATTAAAATAGCAAAGAGAGATTATTTTAAGATTACAGATAAAAAGACTAAAGATAAAGCAGTTGAAGCATTACTTGATTATTTCAGAAATGAAGAAATAAGAAAAACTTTTTTTGATTTCTATAATGAAATTTCAACGATTTATGAGATACTTTCTCCTGATGCTTTCTTACGTCCATTTATGGAAGATTATGAGAGATTAACCAGAATGTTCAAGATATTGAAAGAAGCCTACGAGCCAGGCATCATGATTGATAAAGAATTTACAAAAAAGACTGCTAAATTAGTTCAAGAGCATACCAAGAGTGGCAAGATTAAAGCAGATTTAGAGATATATGAGATAGATGGAGATACAATCAAGAAATTAGAAGAAGATAATAAAACTGATACTGAAAGAATCTTTAACTTATTAAGAAGCATTGAGTCAGCAGTTCATTCTGAATTTAAGCAGAATCCATATTTAATCTCAATTGGCCAACGTGCAGAAACGCTTTCTTTACTGTTCCAGCAAAGGCAAAAAGATACTAGGGAGACATTAGAAGAATTAAAAGGAATTGTAGAGGAAATTAATCAAGCCAAAAAAGAGCAGGCAGATAAAAATATGCCAAAGGATATATTTACCATTTATTGGATTTTGAGAAATGAAAAAGTTGGAGAGCCAGAAAAGATAGCTCAGGAAATGAATTCTGTTTTAGATAAATATCCTCATTGGAAATCAAGTGAAGAATACGAAAGAAAGTTTAGGCAAGAGTTATACAAGATATTTACAAAGTATAAAATTAACATTAAGCAAGCAGTTCCTCTCGCTGTAAAAATTATTAAGATTTTGAAAGAGACAGAAAAATGATGATGATAACAGATTTCAAAAAAGAGGTATTAGATTGGGCAGAAGAGATGAAATTAGGGCCTAATGAAATACATGTTAGAGGGATGACTAGAAAATGGGCAAGTTGTTCAAGTAGAGGTAGATTAACTTTTTCTTTTGAATTATTAAACAAGAAAGATAATTTTAGAGCTAAAGTTATCGTCCATGAATTATTACATTTAAAGTATCCTAATCATGGTAAAATGTTTACCTCATTATTATCAGCTTATCTTTCTCGAAGAGGAATAGAAGCCACTTCTATTAAATTTTAAAGTCCGATTCCCCCAGTTAGTCAATACTAAAAAATTTGGGTGAAGCGAAGCGTAACCGTTAAATCAATGTTAGGTTTAGTTGCAAAGCAATTGAAAAACCGTTTCTCTTTTCTCATTTAACGAAGGCAGTAACATTTAGCATTTTCGGCGTTAGCCCTTGCTTCTCGAAGGAAGAGATTATGACATTAGTTATAATCGAGCTTTTCCGAGCTTTGTATGGGAGGAAAAGCCTTCCATCCTGAGAAGTCTCCGAGGTGGCTTAAAAATTACGTATAACGTCAGGCCCCTTGTTATATTCCCCGAAGGGCTGAAATTTAGTGCAACGTTCCGTAGCGAAGCGGAGGAAAAATTCAAAGTAAATTTGAAGTCCGTCTATCCAGCGAACCAAGTGAGCAATCAAGACACAGAACCAAAGGGCAATTTCTATCTCATCAAAGCCGGAGGCTCATCAAGTTAAAGAAGTTAGGGGGTCGCCGTTCCTAAATCTTAAGATGTTTGTTTTCAGGATATTCAATACCAGATTCCCTATAAAAATCTCTAATTGTTTTGGGGTCGCCATTTATTCTTTTGAATGATTCTCTAACTTTGTCAATTTTATCTCCTATATCTTTGTCAGGTATCTCGCTGAAACTGTTTGGATTATCGTTGTGTCCGTGAATGAGAGGTTCTTCGTAAGTATGAATAACTACTCTCTTTCTTCTATCAAATTCTACTTTTGGAATGAAATAAGTTACTCTTTGATTTTTTTCATCAATATCTTTAACAGCAGTAAAGTGTGGATAAGCAGTTAGATAAAGATTTCCCTGTTCATGAAGAACATTATAAGCCTGCCACCGTTCATGATCAGAATGTTGTTCGTGTTGGTCGAAAAACCCAATAAGTTTTGTAACGGTTTCAATAGGAACCGTTAAATCTGGATGTGATGGAGAGTGCATGTCAACTATCATCTTGTAAGGAATTACACCTAACCCATAAGCAAGTTTTGATATTCTTCTTAATTTTTCAACGCTCCATGCCATGTCATCTCTTTGAAAATTAATCCCCTCTTGTAATGGCATCTGAAGATGGATTGTAATTCCTGCTCTTTTAAGTTTTTCTACTGTCATTCTGGCTTCTGGCGCTGAAAGTTGAAAATCATCTGTAACATGAGCATTAATGTAAAATTGCTTTCCTGTTTCTCTTTCAAAATCCTGTAACATTTGAACAAACTCATCATCTATTCTGTACCACATTCCCTGAAAGACAGAAGATGTGCACATTCTGACAACTTTTACATGCTTCGCTTGTTTGTATTGTTGCAGTATTTTTTCTAATGCCTGATTAGAGAATAAAGTTGGCTCTCCGCCACTCATAACAACAGTATCTACTTCTGGATTCTGATTAAGCCATCTTGTAAGAAGCTCTGCTTGCGTCACTGCTCGTTCCTCTTGAAGATTTAATTGCTTCTTGATTTGTGCGTACTCAGGATAAACTTCAGCAAGGGCGGAAAGTGCTGTTCTTACCATTGAGCCCTTGTAGCATCCATCACATCCAATATGGCAAGCTTCGGTAATATTTGCTAAAACTGCATAAGGAAACTTTCTTGTCGCAAGATAGGTTTCATTTTCACTGCCGTCAACAGCAACAACCCTATCCATTCCTCTGAAAAGCCCATAAGGATCCATACTGTGCCTCCAATTTCCAGAGAATTTATTTGGACGAGATGGAATGTATTTTTTTATTGTGGTGTCTCCCATAACTGCATTATAAGGGAGAATACTCATTACTCTTCCAGCATTTACTGCTGCTTCTGTTTCTTCTACATACTGCTCTAAACCAAGAAGTCTCAGATGTTCTGGTTTTGTTGCCCTAAAAAGTAATTGAAACTGTTGAGAAGCCCAAAGCTGTTCGGGAGATATTTGTAAATGTTTGCTTACATTATCAAGAAGGGAGTCTAAAGTTTCATTTCTTTCTTGTTCTGTATCTAAATATTTTCCTCTAACATGGTTAAAGAAATCTTTAGCATTATAACTTCCTAAATCTCTTCCAACAGTTTCGAGGTTTAATCTTTCAATTATGTTGTCACTCATAAGTAACTTATAGTATGGCTTATATTTAAACAATTGTAGTCTTAATCAAGATGACAAAATAGAAATATTTAAATAGCTGATTTGATTATTATGTTAATTATGACAGAAAAAGAAATACTCCAAGAGTTGGGATTATCAGAAGCAGAATCAATGGTATATCTTGCCCTTATAGAGACTGGTTCAACGCTTGCTGGTCTAATCATCAAGAAAACAGGTTTGCATAGGGGAACAACTTATCAGATTTTACAAAGACTGAAAGAAAAGGGGTTAGTCTCATCAATCATTAAAGGCAAGAAACAGTATTTTGAACCAGCAAGCCCAGACAGATTAATGGATGTTCTCAAAGAGCGAGAAGAGAAATTACAGAGCATTATTCCATCACTTAATGAGAAATTAAAGGCAAGTAAAGAGAAGCAGGAAGTCACAGTCTATTATGGTATTAAAGGTATCCGCTCAGCAATGGACAAAATGTTAGAAGAATTAAACCCCAATGGAGAATACTATGATTTTGGTGTTTCTGGATTATTCAAAGAAATAATGGGGGCATATTGGGATTTATGGCAGAAGAAAAAGAGAAAATACAATATTAAATCAAAAGTTATTTTTACAGAAGAATTGAAAGAGAAGAACCCCGAATTATTAAAAGACTATTTTGGAGAAGCACGTTTTCACCCAAAAGAATATTCAAGTATCACGGACACAATGATATATAAAGATACAGTTCTATTAGTAGTTTGGACAGCGAAACCACCAGTTGCGATTGTCATAAAGAATAAAGATAATGCAGAGAGTTATAAGAATCAATTTAAGTTGATGTGGAAATTAGCGAAGAAGTAATGGCGACCCCCATTCGTTTTTTAGAAATTGCCCTCTTTCGTTTTTAGGACTTCAAATTTATTGAGTTTAACATCGCTTGCTGTTAAATCCTCCGACCTACGAGTGAAACGGAGTGGGGAGGACAAGGAGCGAAGCGACGAAGAGTTTTTTGTGACCGTGCAGAGAGACTGGTGCCATTCCCTAACATAGTTCTAGTTGTTACA
>Ga0210057_1006295_pt1 | contig 14803 bp, 10 predicted proteins | sample CryGeyCG2114_010_2_FD_183968 | JGI IMG/M metagenome (GOLD analysis project Ga0210057, IMG submission 183968) | Groundwater microbial communities from aquifer - Crystal Geyser CG10_big_fil_rev_8/21/14_0.10 (SPAdes) (version 2) | ecosystem: Environmental > Aquatic > Deep subsurface > Groundwater ... | reverse complement strand
TGGTTGTTGGTTTTTTATCCGAAGTTTCCGTGTCGACATAAAAATAAGGCCTATTTTCTTTTATAGGTGGTGGCGACATGATTTTAGTTGATGATTGGTAGTTTTTTTCTTCTCCGACCGGCTTTGTTTCTCCCAAGGAAGGAGAAGGGGTTTTGTTTGTTGTTTGTTGTTTTTGGGGAAAAGAAGAGACAATCGTTTGTTTTTGTTGTTGAATTAATTCCTCTGGTTTAGAGGTGATAATTTGATGTTCTTCTGGGGAAGCAACCACGCGGATGGCCACATGATTATTCCCGGCAAAAAAGATTCCTCGGCCGATTTCAGAAGCTAAAAGCAGATTCTTTTCTCCCTGAGATAGATAAAAAACCTTAGCCAAAAGATCAATCGCCGCCGGCGACTGTTTCATTAAAATTTGGATTGAAGAGTTAGTGATAATGGCCTTGCCATACTCACTATTCATAAAGTCTTCGACATCTTGGGTAATAGTTGTAAGTCCGAGGTAATATTTTCTAGCTCTTTTGGCTAAACTGTAAAGAAAGTCAGCAGAATCTTTGTGTTTCATTAAATACCAGGCCTCGTCAACGATTAGAAGCCGCCGCTTTAGTTGTTTTTTAATTTTTGTCCAAACATAATCCAAAAGAATAAACATCGCCACCGGCCGAAGCTCGGCCTCTAGTTCTTTGATGGAAAAAACAGTAAATTGGTTTTTTAAATTAACAGTAGAATGTTGATTAAAAATTCCTTTTAAAGAACCTTTTATGAATTTTTCCAACCTGGCAGCCATGCTTCCTGCCTGGGGGTCTTCCATGCCAATAAGGACCTTATATAAATCTTCCATTAATGGGGGTTCTTTAGTTTGGGTAGTAGGATCGCCGGTAATTCCCTTTTGTTGATAAGTTAAAACCAGAGCCTTATCGAGTAAGGCTTCTTCAATTGGATTAAGCTGGCCCATAATAATTTTAAAAAGAGAGTGGAGGGAAAGAATTTTCATACTTAATTCATTTTCTCCTCTTTCAAAAGTACCAGAAAGATCAAAAGGGTTAATTTTAGCCGAAGATGAAAAAGAAAAACTAATATATTCTCCATTAACAGCCCTGCAGAGATTTTGATATTCGGCCTCTGGATCAATAACAATAACCTCGGTATCAAACATTAAAGACCTTAAGGCCTCTAATTTAACTAGGTAACTTTTACCGGCGCCAGACTTAGCTAAAATTAAAGAATTGGCATTTTCCATACTGAATCGATCAAAAACAATCAGAGAATCATTATGTTCGTTGATCCCGTATAAAATTCCTTTGTTGTCTGTAAGTTCAGACGAGGTAAAAGGGAAAGTCGTTGCCAGCGAGGTGGTGTCCATATTTCTGGTGATCATTAATTTGTCTTGACATGTTGGCAGGGTTGTTTTGAAGGCGTCTTCCATTTGAAGAGTTGCCGGTTTGGCAACAATAAGAAGAGATCCCAAGGTTGACTGCACTTTTTGAGAAACATTGTTTAATTCTTTCTCTGAAGCTTCTGGAACAGTAACATAAAGAGCAAATTGAAAAAATCTTTCTGCTCCTTTAGCCAGTTGTTCTTGCAGAGATCGGGCGTCCTCTAATTTAACTTGGGTATCGATATTGATTACCTTTCCCCTTTGAATATCGGTTTGAATTTCCGCCTCCATCTCGCCAATTTTTCTTTTAAGGTTTCCTAAAATGCCCTTACCCTCAGCCGGATAAATATACATAGAAATATCAAGAGTGTGGTCAAAGTTTATTAAGGGAGCTAGCCAGTTGGCATTTACAAAACGAGGATAACCGGCAATAAAAAAACTTCGAAAAAAATTCTCCCCAATTTTAATATGATTAAAATCAACCTCTAAAGCCGGAGGAGCAATGACATCTTTTACCGAGACAAGTCCTTGGGATAAAATCTGGATAGGTGTCTTTTTTCCAGAATTTCCATTCTCTGCTTGTTTTGATTTAGCTAATGAGTTTAAAAAAGACAAATTAATCATAATTATTTTTTATTTTCCTGGCCTTCAATGGCGGCACTAACTAAGGGGGTTTGATAATCTTTACTTAGGACAAATTTTTGTCCTTCGATTTCAGAATTATAGATATTGTAAAAGAGTTCAATTAATGCCTGCGTTCCAAGTTGTTTTGTTTTTAAACCAATTCGCGCCAATTGTTTTATTAGGTGGTCTCTTTTTGGATGAAGGTTGGTTTTTGCCTTTTCTAAAATATATTCTTTGGGATAAGGCAGGTTTTTCTTATTAGTTAGCAAACCGGTGTTTATTCCTAGTTCTATAGAAGAAAAAGGAATGACCACATAGAATTTTTTATCTAGAATTTCATTTTCCTTGACAATTTTTTCGATGAACTGGCGATAATTTTTAATCCAATTTTTAAGTTGTATATTCTGTTGTTTTCTTTCCTGCTCTTGTAAAAGGTTAAGATAAGAAGAAATATCCTTTTGTTTGGAGCGGATGACAATCTGAATTGGGAAAGACAGAGAATTTAAAAGTCCGGCATAAGCATAAATGGTGGCGTCTTGTTCTGTTTCTGATAATAAACCAAAGTTAACTGCCGTTGTTTGAATAATCAGACAGCAAGACCCGTTTTTGAAGACTACAATATCGTCTTTAATGTCTTCAATATCGAGATGTTGTTGAGTGCTTGCTCGAATTGGAATTTGGGCAGGGTTCATAGTATTAATAAAGCTTTAAGGGCGGAGAACTGTCCGCCTTGATTTCCTCAAATTTTTCTTTTGCCTTTATTCTTAAAGGAGGGATGTTTTTTCCCTCTACGCCTAATTCAATTATATCAAACTTATAGTTATCGTGCTCAATAATTAATTGATAGGTACCGTTGGGAAGGGGGGTGGCAGTGAAAAATTGTCCTAATTTATTGCTTTTTAAAGCTCGAACAGTATCGCCCTGATTATTTTTAATTTCAATCAAAGCATTGGTGATAATCCTACCGACAGGGTCAGTTACCATACCAACCAGAAGGTTCGGGATTTTTGGCGGCTGAGGAATAGGCACAAGTTGAGAAAACTCAGCCTTGATGGTTTTTTTTGTTTTCGACGCCACATCCTGGATCCTGGGAATGGCGTAAACAGGAAGGGGAGGAGTTAAAGGAGGGGCGATTTCAACGATGGGAGACTGGTCGGCAAGAACGTCTTCTGGCTTAGCTGCCAGTTGAGCGAACTTATCATCAGGAAGATTTTCTTTATTTTCAATTCCTGAGTCAGTCGAAGAAAAAATAATAGTTTCTTTTTCAACAAGCTCTTGTGGTTTTAATTTACGGACATTAATTTTAACCGTTGCCTGGGGAGATGATAATATCTTCGGAGTCGAAGATATTGGGGTGGGGCTGATATTATTTAATAATTTTGTAATTTCTTGGAGTCTTTTATTCATTATTTCGTCTGTATTTATGGTAGTTGGGAGATTTTTAAGATATTCATCCAGAGTTGTTCGCGAGGTTTGTTTTTGAATTAAGATTGTTTTGGGAGCGCTTTTGGGGGAGACGGATTTTTCTAAGAAAGATGGTCTTTCCTCTTTTTTCCCCCAAAGATATTGAGTGGGCGAGTAAATAGATTTAAAAAAGTTAAAAAACCAAATATCCAAAGATCTTTCTTCTAAGGGGAAAAAAGCCAGCAAGGCACCACTAAATCCGGAAACAACAATCAGAGGCCACTTGAGAACCGGGATAATTGGGAGAGCATAAAAGATCCAGGCAACAATTATTCCTCCCGCCAACTCAAGAAATTGTTTTAGAGTCATATCTCCCACAAGCCGGAATTGATAAGACTGGATATGTTGGGGAACAGGATGTTGTTTCATGTCTTTAGAACAATTTTAAATTATTGGTATTTCCAGTATACAAAGCAGAAAAAAATTTGAAAAGGGATAAGACTATATCATTTTAATTCAAAAATGATTCTATGGGTATCGGGATCGATTCCTTTTGAAGAAATCCAATCAACGATTTCTTGTCTAATTTGTTCTTGGGAGCCTTGCTTTATAGTTACTTTGAAGACGAGAGAATCAACATAGGTTAGATGGTAGCGGGGATTGTCGATAGGGAGAAAATCAATCAGGGGATATTTTGAAAAAGTGAAGTTGGTTTCTTCTTGAATGACTTCTGTTTCTGTTCCCGGTCTAGTTTTAAACGTTTGCTGATAAAGTTTTTTTTCCTTGAAATATATGTTTAGGGTATAATAACTGTTTTGTTTAAGTAGCTCTTGGGGAACGAGAACAACCTTTTTTTCATCAATTATTTTTTCAAATCTAAATTCGGGAGAAACAACGATAGTAATTTTTGCTGGGGTTTTATTAAAAATAAATTCAAATTTTTGGTTAAGTTCAATATTATTGGTTATTGCCGGCGCGACTTCAAGGAGGCGAAGTTCTTGTTTCAAAATCAAACTGACAACAGAAAGAATAAAAATAAGAGCAATCAAAAAATAAATAATTTTTTTGTTCAAAAGATTTAATAAACTCATTTTATTGGTTAATTTTAAATAATTAATTTATCTTTAAAAAGCCGCAATAATATTGCTCTAGGGTTTCTTTGGTAAGATTTCTGAACTGAACAATTCCCGTGTCTCCCATAGCCTCGGCAACCCTTACAATAATACCATCAACGCCGATAACAATTGCCACATGACCAAATTGGCCTTTACCAGAGACTATATAATCACCTTCAGACAATTTAGACCAATCAGTTTGAAGATTGGGTTCGCTGCAATAAGCCTTGGCGTGACCGTTAGGAGGAAACAAGCTTCCTTGGCTTATGCCAAGGACAAAACCGACACACTGAAGATTATTTTCAAACCGTTCAATACTCGTTTCAAATTCGTCCAAAACATTCTGTTCGATTCCGTTTGCTTTTAAGCAGCCTTTGGCAGCTGACCAGCTGCTTTTATTAACAATAACGCCATTGGTTTTTGATTGTTCTAATCCGGGACAATTAAGAAGAATATTAACGACATCAATTGCCATTTGAACAGTTGTTGGGCGGGGAGGATTACCAATTTCTACTTTTTCAGTTGCGGTAACTGTTTCCGTTGTTTTTCCCACCAGGGCGGTCAGCCTGAAAGCATTCCTAATTCTGGTATCTTTATATCGATTATCAATATTACTGATCTGATAGGTTAAAACCGTTTCTTTATCAATAATCGTGGGGAGTGTTTGAGGATTGGTTAAGGTTAATTCTGGGATCGGAGGGGCTCCGCTAAGACTTTCTACAGAAATCTCATCTTCAATTTGGACGCTTGTTAAAGGATCTTGTTTTGGAGTAATTGTAACGGTGTAGGTGATTGTGCGGGGAACAGCAACTTCAATATTGGAAAATTGGCTTTTGCTGGCCTTTTTTTCAACTTTTACATAGCGGGATTCAAATGGTTTAGTTCCTCTTGGTTCTCCCCATGGATAAACCCAGGCAGAGTAGAAACTGGCTAAGGTAATCATTGTTCCAGTTCCGGTAACCGCCAAAGCAATTGGCGCGGCATTGGCTAAAGTAGCGCCAACCTGAACTCCGGCATGGGAAATGCCTTGTAAAAAAGAACTTACGCCCTTACCCAATCCAGCGGCGGCATTAGAAACAAAAGTTCCAATAGAAGAAAAGCCTTTGTAAAGAGAAAAAGCTAATCCCAGAGCTCCTCCAGCAATCAGGAGAGCCGGTAAAGAAGCAAACAGGAGAGAAAAAAGAGGAGTAGCAAGAAGCAGACCAATTCCGCCAATAGTGATTGCTTTTTGAGTGCCCGGAGAAAGACTTTCCCAGCCCTTTTTGGCCAGTAAAGTTACAGGATTATATTTAATCAGCAAAATAGCAGCCTTTTCGATAAGCCAGCCAGCGATAGCTCCTAAGACTGGACCGATAACCGGGATTGGAATAATCGCACCTAAGGCTCCGCCAACCACCGATCCCAAACCCTCTTTGATGGCAAATTTTAAAAGGGCTTTGAAACCATTTTTTACCAATTCTTGAGCGGCCTTATCAAAGCCTTTTTTAATAAGGTAAGCAGCGGCTTTATCAACAGCCTTTTTTCTTAACCAGGAAAAAGCCTTTCTTTTTCCCAGATCCCATAAACCGCTTGGAGTTAAAACCGGGAGAAACTTAACGACTTTTGCAAGTTTTTCATGCTTTTTTAAAAAATTTTTCCAAGCTTCCTTAGTTTTAAACCGAGGATAAAGAAAACTCAAAACCTTATGATCTTTTATTTGTTTTTCAATAAACTTTTTTTTGTCAAAAATCGCTTGGTCAATAAAGTCTTTTCCAAAAGCCAGCGGACGGAAGGGGTTAAGACGAAAAACCCTGTCATAAATTTTATATTTAGCATTATTTATTGTGGCTCGGGCTTTAAAGACAGAAAATAAAAGCTTATTTAATCCTTTTAATTTTATATCACCAGACTTTATCAGTTCTTCTAGTTTTTCCAGCTGTTCACTTAATTCTTTTATTTTTAACAAACGAGGATCATTGGGGTTAATTTTTTTAATCAAAGCAAGATCGCCAACGGAGAAACCACCTTCTAGGCTTTTGGCAAGATTCGTTAAAGTTTGTGAAGTATGGCCGTTTAAATAAAATTGTAAGGCAGTAAAATCAGTACCCAAGGCATTGCTTAAATGGAGGATTTGAATTTCGGTTAATGGTCCTGGTTGAGTAATGGCGTTTAGAGCAACTTGAGGCAAATTTCTTTTTGGCAAGGCATTAAGAGCTTGGAGGGTGGTTAATTGAGGAATGTCTTCAATTTTACCGGCTCGGAAATTAAGATTAAAAAAAGCATAAACGTCACCTTCTGCTTCTTGAGTTAATTGAGTAGCGGCTTGTTCTACTTCAGAATAACTTCGCGTTTTGTCGGGAAGAGGCTGACTTGGATCCGGAGATGGATAGTCAAGATTTAAACCGGCATCTCTGACAATTTTTTGAAGAGTTTTTTCGGTGGTTTGTTCGAGGGCTTGAGAAATCTTAGCCGCTGGTAGAGTGTCTAAAGTTGTTAACTCTTCGCCCAGTCCTTGTTCCATAAGATTAATTTGTTGATTGATGAGACCGGTTAGGGATTCCAAAGCTTTTGTCTGGTTTTCAAGAGGAACGAGGGAATAAATTTGGTCGGTATAGAAGGCTCGTAGCCTGGTGACAAGTTCGTCTCTTTGCGGGGCAACATAACTTTGAAAAAGACGAGCATTTTCCAAACGATCTAATTCTTGTTTTTGGGTAATTATTTGAGCTGGCGCTTGATGAACCCTGCTGGCATTTAAAGCCAGTTCGATTGTTCTTTGGAGATATGTTTTTCTGTCTAATATTTCCGTAACAGGAGGAGCATCTGGTGTAGACTGAATAGTGACAGCAACAGTTCCCCTCAGAGCAATATCTGTCTCGCTGTATTTGCTGATTTTTTTAACTGCTGTTTGGGCGGCTTGAGTTTGGAGTGAAGGCGCTAGCTGTTGAATATGTTCAACAGCAATTTCTTGTGCCTGACGATCAGCGCCCGCCTGATCAATTTCTCCTTTTTGGACTCTTTTATTCTGGATAGTTTTTTGTCTCTCCAGTTCTGAAGAGTAAGTATCAACTAAGCTGTGAGTATATGTTTCAAAAGCTGTTTGGCTAGCGATTTGCCCGTAGGCACTTATGGAACGCTGTTGTCTTATTAGCTGAGAGGTTCGGTATCGTTGATCGGCTGGTTCTTGAGCCAAGATAGCGGCTAAAGCAGCCTGAGAATTTTTTTGTAGTGATTGCTGAAGCTGGGCAACATTGCCAGCTTTCTCCAATAAGCTTTTATTGTGCTGTCCAATTGTTTGCCGAACTATTTGGCGAACATCAATAGTATTTTGGGGATCAACTTGCCCAAGTTGGCCAGCCGCTTGTTCAAGAATTTCTCTGGCCGGTAAACCAGTTTGTTCAAAGGGAAAATCGCCTTGAAAAATAAAAGCCGTTATTGCTTGACGAAGAATAGTTAAATTCTGGGGATTTGGTTCCCGAGAGGCTATTTCTTGTTCTGTTTGTTGAAGGTTGGGGAAAAAAATATTACTGAAAAACAAAGAAAAAGCGGGTGTTTGCGTTAATGATTGAATTTGCGACTTCAAGTCTTTTTCTTTTTGAGGAGTAATTGCTTGTTGAGTATCAATGAGCCTTGACCACTCATCAATTGCATTTAAAACCAGCTGCGCTTGTTGGAGCAAAGAAGAATCCATTTGTTTTATATGATACCAGAAAAGCCCAAATTAGGCTATTCAGCTTTGGCGCTAGACGAGTTAAAAATCTTTCTCGTCAGTACGGAAATAGAGATGCCTTTTGAGAGTTTTTTCAGAAAAACGAGTGGCCAATCGGATAAATAAAAGGAAAATCAAGTCAACGACAATGGTGAAAACCAAAGCGCTGTTAATGCTTGTTAACACGTTAATAAAAAAATTATAGGTTTTTTGTTCTAAAGAAATTTTGAGTTTAATACCTCCCAGCCACAAAGCTATTTGAACTAAAACAATTAAAAGAAAAGGGAAGAAAGCGGCTTCTAAATCTTTTTTCGAAGAAAACATGGTATTGGAGATAATAAAAATAAGAAAACACAAGAAAGCAGATAACCAGTAAAAAACAGGTTTTTGATTAAAAATATCTGGCGGTTTTTGGACTAATGGAAGAAATTGAAAATAGAAAATAGTAGTTAGAATGGTCAAACCTACCGCCAATGGAGCCAGACCAATCAGCGTTCGTCTAATCGGCCCAGAATGACTGATTTTCAAACTACCCACCCTCACCCTTTCCTCGTCTTTGATTTCCGGTATAAAAGAAAATTCGCCAGTCGGCACTTGGAGGATTTCGGCTATCAGCATGTGGGAAACTTCATGGATCACTGTTCCCGGAAGAAGAAATAAAGAAAGGCAACGAATCGCCTTCTCTTTTTTCTTGGTTAAAAGAAAGAAAAGAAGGTAAAGATTTTGCTGGAAAGTTAAAGATATAAACAAAAGAAGAATGAGCAGGCCAATAAAAATTAAAAATAAAACAAATAACGACATTAGTTAATTATATCGTTTCCTGTCAGTAGAAGAAATAAGATAGAAAACAATGGTTGTTATTAGCAGGCCTTGTTGAAGAGTGTAAAAATAATGATCAAGCTGGGCCAATAAAAACCAGCCTAGCAGCAAAAGACTGGGGAAACGATTTTTCTCTAATCTTTTTAAGATTTGGAAATGATTTACACCCCAAAACAAAAAAATTAACATTCCAACAACGCCTGTTTCCGCAAAAAGAAGGAGAAATAAGTTGTGAACTGGCTGGAAAAAATAAACTTGGGAACCAGAAATATATTCTGGCAACTTAACTAAAAAATTATTTAAGCCAACACCAATTAGAAAATTGTCTTTAATTATAAGCCAAGAGCTTTTGATTAGAGGTAATCGATGTTGTAAAGAAGACAAAGCAGTTTGGTAAAACAACCAGATAAGCCCTGAAATACCAAGCAAACAAAGGCCAAATAACAGCTTTGGTTTATTTTTAAAGAGACTATAAAGAAAAAGCAGAAAAAGCAAAAATAAAGCTGGTAGAGAGAAGGTGAGAATCAAAGCGCCAACTATCAATATATACAGGGGAATCTGCCAAAGCTTTTTTAACGAGTTTAGATTAATGGTTAAAACTAAAAGTAAAAAGCCAGCTAGAACATTACTATGAGGGAAGGTTCCCAGGGGAGTAATTCTAATGCTTCCGTTGGGCAAAATAATTTTTTTAATATTGGGGGTAAAAAAATTAAAGGGTTGTTCGCCAAAAGGAAGGTAACTTAAAACAGAAGTTTGTTTAAACCATTGGAAAATTGCTAATCCGGCTTGCAGACAAGCGGCCCAAAATAAAGTCTTAACAATGATTTGCTGGTTTGCTTTTTTGCTTTTTAACCAGTAAAACAGCCAAAAACATTCAAAAATCTTTACGGCTTTATAAAAACTGGCAATTTTGTTTTGACCGATAAAGCTAAAAAACAACAATAAGAAAACAAAAAAAATAGTTTTTTTCGGTAAAAGAATTTTTGTTTTAGAGAAAAAAGACAGAAAAAGGAGACTAATAATTAGAAGATCGGTTGAAAATAAAGCCGGTATTAAATAATCGCGATAAATACCCAAAACCAAAGCCGAGGGGGTTTGCCAGTGCCAAGCTAAGTTAGAAGGTAAAAAAAACAGAAAGATAGCAAAAATGACATCCTCCCCGCCTGTGGAAAGACGGGCTTTCCAACAGGCTGGTCTGGTGTCTTTTCTTGATCGCTTCATCTCTGTCCTTGGAAGAACAGAGTATTTGCGGTCTGCTAAAAAAAATTTTTCTAATTTTCCCCAAAAACTGGTCATTAATTTAAGCTTATCATAAAATAAACTAGCTATTGCAAAACCCAAAAAGAGTCTTCACAATGAAGCAAAGACACTTCTTTAAAAAGGCATATTTTTAAAAGGAGATAAAAATGACAGAAACAACTCAAGCTCCAACTGGCGAACGATTAGCTCCTAGTTTAGCTCAACCAGAACCTCAACAACAGGTTCCCCAGGAAGCTGAAATGGCTCAGGCAGCAGTTCAGGAAGCGGCGGCAGAGCGAGGTCCAATACAAAGACCAAGGAGACCAGAAGTTGGTGGAGCAATTGAAACAGCCGGTCAAGCAGGCGCAGGAAGAGTGCTAAAAGCAATGGAGGCAGTGAAAACAGTTGCTTGTGTGGTGGCTGGAACACCAGAACTTGTTGGTAGTGGGACTAAGTGGCTTAAAACAGCGCTGAAGTATGGCGGTGCCTGGTTAGAAACCAGACCACAAGTGATAGACGCAAGTTTGAAAGAGACAGGCGCTAAAATTAAGGAAGCAAGAGCAGAGAGGCTTGATATTCGGGAAAAAGGCCTGGAAGAAAGAGCCCAAGGAGCAGAAAAACCGTTTTGGAAAGAACTTTTTGATTTTGTTAGAAGACAAACAGAGAGGCAGGCGAGATTTTTAAGACAAGAATCTTTAAAAAGACGAGAAGCGGCAGCCACGATTAGGGATACTGTTAACCGGGCAGTGGAAGGCGGAGCAAAGATTGTTGAGATTCCCGAAGAATTAAGAGAAGAAGCCGAGAGAAAAGAGCGCCGGCCACTGAAGATTTTAAGCAAAAGAGAAAGGAAAGAAGCAAAAGCTTTAAAGCAAGCAGAAAGACAGCAACAAGCAGAAGCAGAATATTTAGAAAGAAAAAGGCAAAATGCTGCCAAGCTCGGATTATTGTCCAGAAATAGAGATAAATCACAATTTCCCAGCTTAAGAGAATTCAGACGAACACCAGAATATCAACAATTAAAACAACAATTGCAGTATGAGCTGAGAGGTTTTGGAATTGCTTTGAAAGTAATTCCAGATACAGAAGCCGGAACAACACCATAAAATTAAAAAAGAGAGGAAAATATGGACAAAAATCAATTATTAGAGGAGGTTAAAAACCTTCCTTTGGACGAGAAAACAAAAGAAATTCTTTTGAGAACAATTGAGCAGGAGGGTGATAATCCAGAGGTTCAAGGACAAATATTGGCTTTCTTAAAATTAAGAGCAGATAATCTAGACAAGTCTGCTGATATTTTAGAAAAGGCCGCTGACGACATGGAGCAGACTGCTCAACAAATGATAGAATAATAAACCACTACGAGATTATGCTCGTAGTATTCGCAGACTTCTCGTCTGCGACAAGTTTGTCTACCCGTCATTCATGTCCGATTCAATCGGACTTTTTTGACAGGCTCGAAAAATGGAAACTGTCGAAATTCCGGTTCAGGCTGAAAATCCTTTAAAAATACCAGAAAAACTGTTAACTGACGCAGAAACTTCTTTTGTTGATTTAACCGGGACAGAAACAGAAATTCCGGCTTATTTTTCCAATAAAAAGACAGCAGAAGTTAATCCGGAAGGATTTGATGTTTTTTATCCAACCTTTTTAACCTTTAGAAAGTTACTAAGCCAATTGGCAGGAGGAAGAGACTTTCGGGAAGCGATGAGAGACGAAGGAACAAAGCAGGAATTATTAGATAAATATTCTCAATTGGCCCAGCAGGCGGTGGAAGGAAATCCGGCGACAAGGGCAGAAAATAGAGCCGTTTGGCTTGATGATTTGGAACAACAAGTAACTGACCATTTTTTAGCTGAAGCCCAAGCTTCGGCTGGATCAGAGGCGGCCGCAGTTTGGAAAGCATTTTTAGAAAATTTTCAGCCGAGTACAGAAATTTCCGACCAGGAATTAGCAGGGATAGCGGCTAATCTTTTGGGAAAAGATGAGGCAGAAGGTGGAATTAGCTGGGGAAAACTTCCAACAGAAATTCAAGAAAGATTTAGACAAACAAAAGGATATGAAACTTTAGCAAGAGAAGGACAACAAAGAGAGGCTGGCGAATTGCTGGACGAAGAAGTCGAAACAACCGCCGATGAACAAGGACAGGAAACAGCAACCGAGGCAGGTAAGACAAAGTTAGAAGAAACAAAAGCAAAATTAGTTGACTGGTTAATGAAACAGGCAAATTTGAGTGGCTTAAGTGAGGAGGAAAGACAAAATTTGGTTGTTGAACTTCAGGGTCTTCAAATAAACGAACTAACCGGTAAAGCAATAGCAGTTTTAACGGAAAAACTTGATTTAGTACCGGCTAATATTTGGGATGTGAAAAAAGTTATTTTAAGCTCACTGTTCCAAAAATGGATTGGTGGCCAGCTAAGGAAAAACCCTCAAGAAATGTCAGAAGACCAATGGGTTCAAGCAGCTGAGCAATTCTTAGGCAAAGTTGACAAAATAGGAACCACTCAAAGAACGATTACGAAAGCAGAAAAAGTAATTAATTTTCCACTAAAAGCGACTGATAAATTTACAAGCTGGTGTAAACTATTTACAACTGTTTTTCTCCAACATATTCTTCCGGAAGAAGGGAGAAGATAAACTAAATAAAATTGATGGTATAGTTTTGACTATTATGTTATAATTTCAACAAATGAGCGAACAAGAGATTCTTCTTCAAAATGCTGTAGAAATTTTCACCAGACTTAGAGATGAAAGAGTTTTATTTTTAGATGCGGAAAATGAGGCGACTTTACTATCGGAAGCAGATTTTAGTTTACTAGCGTTTGACAAAGAGCTAGTTATAGAAGGTTTCTTTTGTCAGGTAGGCCATAAAGATAAAAGAGTTATTAGTGTTTTTATTAGAGATAATATTCCAATTGTTGACTGGTCAGGTTTTAGAAGGATGGATGAAACAACATCTGCAGGAGAGGTTGTTATAGAGGATCCTAATTTACTAGAAACATATATAGGAGCAGCGATATTAGAAAGTAGAGAAATAGATGTAGAAAAAATGATTAGACTTTTTAATATAGATCCTACAGATCTACTTCCATATATAGAAAGGAACCACGTTATTATAGAAGAGATTGCATCTGCGATTAGTAAAGAGAAAGCCGAAAAGAAACCTCCTTTTTTGAGAAATGAACAAGTGGCAACAAGAGAGTTGCCTCAATATCTAATACAATATATAAGCGATTGGGAAAGGAGTCTTGGTATGGTTACAGGGCTTATAGAAGGAATATCTAGAGATATTGGGTGGGAAAATATTGTGGGAGTTGATAAACCTGAAGGTGACTGGTTTACGCGTGGAGTAGCGAAAACAGAGCTTAATATCTTTTAGTTATATTAATTCTAAAAGATAAGAATAAAATTATATTTCTCTGTTGTAGATTTCGAAACTTCTTTGATATAATATCTTCCTAAGAAAGGAAATTTTTTATGACAGATCCGGGTCCAATCCCAATTACTCCAACAGGTGGCGGTATTGAACGCGGTGGTACTGGCGTCGAAACAGAAAGGGAAACCAGAAAAAGAGAAGAGAAAGAATGGCGAAGAACCCATGTTGACACAATTACCAAAGCCCAGGAGAGACTTGTCTTTTTAAAATCCCAGGTAGACGCTTCGACTACTCTGTCTCCAGAAGAAAAAGAAACTGCTTATCAACAAATACAACAAAAAGAAGAAGAGCTGGCAAGAAAAGCCCAAGAATCAACCCCTCCGAAAGATGCAATCAGTTTAATTAAGCGAGTGGCAGGACTTTTATTTGGAGAAAGAAACAGGGTTGCTGAACTAGAGAGATTTCTTGCAAGAAATAAAAGAGAAAAAATCTGGGAATCACAAAATGCGACCGATAATGCTCAAGTTCAAGAGAGATTAACGGTTTTGAAAAATCAAGCTCGCCAATCAAGATCTCCAGAAATTACTTTATCCAAAGAAGAAAGAAGGCAGTTAGCAAACGAAATTACCGAACAACAAGATAAATTAAAGACAAAAAGAGCCACAGAAGCTCCTCCCAAAGAAGCAGTAAGGCTGGTTGAGGAAACAGCCTACCAGCTTTTTGGAGAAGAAGCGGGTTTAGAGAAGTTAGAGGAGAAGGCTTCAGAAAAACCAGATAGACTAAGAAGAGAAGTTGGGAAAGCAAGAGAAAGAGCCTCTTTGACAGAAAAAGTAGAAGCAGCCAAGGCTCAAGCAGAAGCTTTAGTTCCTCAAGCTGCCAGAGCTTTGGAAACAACTAAACTAAGCCAGCGCCAATGGGAGAAGGAAATGAAAAAATTGGGAGAAGCTCCGGAAAAGGTGGCCCAATTAATACAAGAAGGTAAAGATGAAGAGGCAGAAAGACTTTTAAGAAGATTAGCAAAAAAGGCAGTAGAAGGAAGAAAGAGAGAAGAGCAAAAACGAGTAGAAGAAGCAAGAGAATGGTGGCTTACAGATGAACAAAAAGATAACATAGGCAATGAAGTTTTAAGAACCAGACTAAAAGGAGATTGGCAAGTGGCGGCGGATAAAATA
>Ga0210057_1006293_pt1 | contig 14807 bp, 17 predicted proteins | sample CryGeyCG2114_010_2_FD_183968 | JGI IMG/M metagenome (GOLD analysis project Ga0210057, IMG submission 183968) | Groundwater microbial communities from aquifer - Crystal Geyser CG10_big_fil_rev_8/21/14_0.10 (SPAdes) (version 2) | ecosystem: Environmental > Aquatic > Deep subsurface > Groundwater ... | reverse complement strand
TCCGGCGTCAGGGCGTGAGAACGCTTTGGCGGCTTCAGCCATGTCGCTTCGCTCCTTGGGGTTTGTGAACAGACGGTCGATTTCCGCAACGAGCAGATTCGGGGAAAGGTTGGATTGGTCTATCACGATGGCCGCGCCTTCATGGGCGTACGCGAAAGCGTTCAAGCGCTGGTCTCGGCTTACATTTTCAGGGATTGGTACCAGAAGCGACGCTTTCCCCCACGAAGCGATTTCCGCAATCGAACCCGAACCGGCTCTTGAAATTACCAAATCAGCCGCCCCTGCCGCCATTTTGAGCGCCAATTCGGACAGGTATGGGTAGGGTTTGTAGCGATGCCTGCGTTCGTTCTTTCCAAGAATCACTTTCGCGGTTTCCTCTACGCCGATGAAATTCGCCTGTCCGGTCTGATGTATCACTTGGTATTTTGCCACGAGTCGAGGAAGGGCGGAAAGCACGGTATCGTTAATCGCTACCGAACCGATCGAGCCGCCAAGTATCAGAATGATTGGCACGTTCTTTTCCAGTTCAAGGAAATCGTGCGCGCCTTCGCGCGCCGGGTTTTTGAGGCCTGTGCGGACGGGGTTCCCCGTGAGCGCGATTCTGTCGTGAAGCTTTTTCGAAAAGTGATTGAGTGCGGCTTCGTACGAAATCGCTATCTTTTTTGCAAAGCCGGAAGCGAGCATGGTGGCGCGCCCCGGTACCGCATCAGAATCATGAATGACCACTGGTATCTTCAAAAACCGCGCCGCAAGCAAAGTTGGAACGCTGCCGTACCCGCCTTTCGAGAAGATGACGTCCGGATACACTCGATAGAGCGCGAGCGTGGTGTTGATGACACCGAAGAAGGTTGTTATCGAATCGGTGATATTGAGAAGCGAAAAGTAACGGCGCAGCTTGCCCGTCGGTGTTTTAACGAACGTGATGTTGTGTTCGAACAGTACCCGCTCATCGTACGGCGCCGGAGCGAAGAAATAAAGCTCGGGGTCTATGATTTTCCTTTCTTTCACCAGCACTTCAAGCTCTTCCACGACCGCAATGATTGGATAAAAGTGCCCGCCGGTTCCTCCTCCTGTAAAAACGATACGCATGCAATTGATTTAAGAATTACGATTCATGATTCAGGAATATTTCTATAGCATTGTTGTGTATCTTGATTCTTGAATCTTGCATCATACAATTTCGTTTGTTTATGCTCGTTTGAAACGTGAAATATTAAGAAGCACCCCAACGCTTGCCAAACTCATGAAGAGCGCACTGCCGCCGTGGCTTATGAAGATAAGCGGGAGCCCAGTGAGTGGAAAAACGGCAAGCATGGAGGCGATATTCAAAAAGGATTGCGCTGTAACCAGTATAGCAATCCCCACGGTAACCAGTCCACCATACATATCAGGCGCTCGGGCAGCGAGCCACAAACTTCTGAGGCCGAAGAGCATAAAACCGAATACCAGAAGTACGCTTCCCACAAACCCGAACTCTTCGGCGAACACCGCGAAAACGGAATCGGATGTCGGCTCAGGCAGGTAGTTGAATTTCTGAACGCTCTGCCCGAACCCTCTGCCAATAACCTTCCCCGAACCCACGGCGATGAGCGATTGCCGGATCTGGTAGCTTGAACCCAACGGGTCGGCGCCGGGATTGATGAAGGTCTTCAGGCGGTCCAACGCGTAGTCGCGCGAGAACACGACGCCCGAGAGCGTGATAACGCCGACAAGCGCAATGACGCCGATATCCTTCCACTTCGATCCTGAAGCGAAATACATCGCGCCGCCCGCGGCGGCGATGACCAAAAACGTTCCGGTGTCCGGCTGGACGAGAAGGAGTGCCGCGGTGATTGCGGTGATGAGTGAAAACGGCGCCACGCGCGCCAAAAATCGCGTTTTTTTTGATTTCCTCTGCGACAGCCACGCGCCCAGGTAGAACACGTAGGCGATTTTCAGGAATTCGGCAGGCTGGAATGTGGTAACGCCAAGGTCTATCCAGCGGTGGGCGCCATTGAGCTCGAGCCCCACGCCCGGCACGAACACTAGGAGCATGAGCAAAACAGCGGCAATGAAAAGGTACAGCGCGTAGTGCCGCCACAGGCGGTACGGAATATGGCTCGTGATGTAGAGAGCTATAAAACCGCCGACGATGCCGAGGAAAAACTGAGACACGGCGATGTCGGAGAACTGAGCGCCGTCGCGAACCAAAAGGCCTAAAGAAGCGGACATGAAAATCAAAAAACCGCCTATGACCAGCGCGACGACAGACGTGAACACCACCGAATCAAACGGACGCTTCTTTCGCATCACCCTAATGGTAGCATCGTCTCGCCGCACTCAATGCCGGCCATGCTCTGATATGATATATCATATCAGAGCATTTGATACATGATATCCGTACGTTCCTACCCGATCAGGGCGAATGCCACGCCGGTGATGGCGAACATGACCGAAAGCACCCAATAGCGCATCGTTACCTTGTAGCTTGGCCAGCCAATCGCTTCGAAGTGGTGGTGCAGTGGCGCTATTTTGAACACCCGCTTCCCTTTTCGGAGTTTTCGCGAGGCAAGCTGGATGATATTGGACAGAACGGTAGCGACCAGCGGGAACGCCACGAATCCGAGCGAGAGAAGTCCGTGTCCGTCTCCGAGGGAATCGGTCATAAAGGCGATGGTAACCAGGGCCAGCGTGAGCGCCATAGTGCCCGTTTCCGACATGTAGAAACGGGCGGGTGGGATGTTGAACCACAAGAACGCAAGCGTCGCGCCGGTGATAGTTGCGGAAAACGCGGCGAGGTCTATTTGATTCTGGAAGAACGCGATGCCGGCGTACGCGGCGAAAATAGCCGCGAACACCCCGCCCGCAAGCCCGTCGATGCCGTCGATAACGCCCGAAGCGTAGATGAAAAGGGCGGCAAGGACAAAAAGCGGTACGACGAGCCACCCGATGGTAAATGGCTCCGCAAACGGTACGCCGACCGAAACGACGTCGAGCTTGTCGAAAAACCACCACCCGGCAACGCCCGAAAGCGCCGCCACCGCGCCTAACCGGAGTGGAAGCGAAAGCCCTTGCGAGAATCGCGGCAGGTTGCGTATTTCGAGCAGATCGTCCGCAAGGCCAATGAGCGCGCCTATGAAGAAAAGCGAAAGCGGAATCCAGGTCTGGCTTCGCGAGATGAATTCGAGTTTTTCGAACGGCGAAGACGGGAAGGCCTGTTCCAACGCCCAGAGCAGGGCGACCACGATGAGGGTCGAACCCCATATAACGATGCCACCCATGCGCGGTGTACTCACCTCCGTGTCTTTATGGAGGCGGTTGAACATGCTCGCCTCTTTCCCTTCGAGGTCGAGCTTGCCCGGCCGCTTTTTCCACGCACGGTATGTATATAGGTAGTGGGTTAGAAACGGCGTTATCAACGCGCCGATAGCGAAGGCGGCAATGGCGGGAACGAATACTTTCACAACGTCGATAATCATAAGCTCGCTTCACAAAGTATAGAACGTTTTAGGACGGATTTCGCGTATGCATACAATGCTGACACGTCGCGGTCGCGCCCGATTTTACTTGAACCCAGAACCGCGATAGCAATCGGTCTCCCAAGGATTGGTTCGGCCACAACTGCCAAGTTGCCGCCGGAGAGGTCGGTAAAACCGGTCTTTGCCACTACCTCTCCGGAAAGGGTCCCCGTAACTGCGCTGGTGTGCGTCGCGTCGTGCGTGAATCCGGACACCGAGGTGAACACGCGTCGTTTTTGTGAAGAGGCGTCAAATACGGAAGCCACGCTACGATATACATGGGTTACAAGCATCGCAACGTCGCGGGCCGACCCGTACGCGCCGCTCGTAGTCGTCGAAACGTCCAACCCCGTATCGTTCAGAAAATATGTCTGGGCGAGACCCAAGCTTCGGGCCTTCGCGTTCATGGCATTGACGAAGCCGCCAGATTGATCCGATTGTCCGCTCGCAAGCGCGAGCGCATGGGCCCCGTCATTCGAGCTCGTGATGAGTGTGTAGTCAATGAGGTCTTGCGCCCCCCATATCTCTCCGGCGTACAGCCCAGAATCCCCTTCCGTGGCGAGGGCCTCTTTGGTAATCGTAACGCGTGCCGCCCCGTCGAGCATCTCAGAAGCAACCAGCACCGTCATGATTTTGGTCAAGGATGCGAGCGGCAACTGTCCGGTTTCTTGTTTCCTATAGAGCACCTCACCGCGCTCGATATCCAACACGTACGCCGCGCTCGCTTCCACGCGCGGTGCGCTTTGTTCGCTGAGGCATACGTTCGCGGCGGCAACGTACACGCGCGGTGTCGGTGCGGGCAAGAAGCGCATGCCGAACAGCACGCCAATGATGGCGACGCTTGTGATACCAACCACGATACTGGCTCTCCTGTTACTCATGAACCTCGCCCTCCGTTTCCCCTTCTTGTTGCCCGTCAAGGACCTTCCGGATATCACTCCGAACCGTTTCGTATTGCGGAAGCTCCGTGAGTGCCGTAACGCCAAGCGCCGCCGGAAGCTCGGGAGTCGCCTTGTAGAGGAAACTCCGTTTGTCCTTGGGATTATCGGTTTTTTCTATCAAACCTCGCATGGAAAGCGAGCGGAGGACTGACGAAGAATTGACGCCCCGGATGTACTCGATTTCGGCACGAGACAAAGGGCCGTGGTAGATGACGATGGCAAGCGTCTCAAGACCGGCTTTGCCCAAAGGGCCTTCCAGCTCATCTCGCTTCATGGTTTCAATCGTCTCTCGCACCTCGGGGGCGGTTGCGAGTCCTGCATACTCTCCTTCGCGGACAAGGCGGACGCCGCGAAAAGCGAGGGATTCGCCGAGCCGTTTCAGCGCATCATCTACCTTCTCCTCAGGCAACCCCACATGCGTGGCGAGGTCGCGCACCTTCACCGGCTCGCCCCGGTAGAAAAGTATTGCTTCGATTAGCTGTTCGAGTTTTTCCGTGTCGGTGTCCATATCATTCATAGCGCGGCGGTTGTACACTGCCGTGGTAGCTCATGGTGATGTCTGCAAACTGCCGTTCCTGCTCTACCATCAGCATGCCACGCTTCACCAGCTCCAGCACTGCTAGAAACCCTATCACGATTTCTCGCTTATCTTCAGGGCTTCCGACGAATTCTTCAAAAGTAACGGAGAGTGTGCGCTGTATTCGCTCGGAAAGTCGGGTCATCATGTCTTCAAGCGAAATAACTGTCTTCACGGATATCTGTTTCTTCTCTTCCTTTCGCGGTGCGCGCATCAAAACTTCGTTCAGAGCGTTTGAAAGGTTTTCAACGGTCATATCAGGCGCGGGAGCAAACACGGGGTCTGTATCGCGCTTCAATCCGCCAAAATACAGCCGGCCCGTCAGAGTTCCGAGTTTTCTTCCGGCATCTCTGAATATCTTGTACAGGTTGAGGCGCCTCTCCAAATCGGAGATATCCTCCTCTTCTTCGTCCGTCAAAGTCATCATCGGCAAGAGCGCGCGCGATTTTATAAGCAAGAGCGTTGCGGCTACGAGAATGAAATGAGCGGCTTCGCCCGCAGGAAACCTATCCTGTGCGCGGACAAACGCGATGAACTCGTCAGCCACTTTTGAGAGCGATACGTCAGAGACGAGTATTTTCCGCTCTTCAATCAGTGTTAAAAGGAGATCCAGGGGGCCGTTAAACTCCCCTACCGTTACGTGGAATTCAGACATCATGCGGGCATTTTAGCACTCGTTCGTCAAAACTTCGTCAAAAAACGCGCCAGCCACTCGGTCAATCTTTTTGCACGAGGAATGTGAAGGTTTTCGTTAGGACCATGCGCACGCGATGATGGACTGAGTACTCCGATCACGATCTGGTCAGCGTCAGGGAATTGGCGTGCCATCATGCCGATAAATGGGATGGAGGCTCCAATGCCGGTTTCTATCGGGTCAGCTCCATAGGTTTCTTGTGAGGATTCCCAAACAGCTCGCTTCCCTTTCTCGGAAAACGGAGTAGAGAGCCAGCCGTTGTCCATTTCTTTCGCCTCGAAAGTTACTTCTGCGCCGTAAGGCGGATTCGCTTCAAAAACCCGCTTTAGCTCGAAGGCGGCGTCCGTCGCTTTCACCAGAGGGGGAATGCGGAATGAGAGCTTCACATAGAGTTCCGATGCAAGCACGTTCCCCGCTCTCTCCGGATGTGGCAGTCCTTTTAGACCGGTAACTTCCATTCCTGCTTCCCAAAAGTTCCGTTCAACGTGTTCATGTACATCAGCGCCAACCGGTCGCAATGCTTCGGGCAATTCATATACTTCGATAAAGTGTTCACCGATTACATTCGCAACCTGTTTCAATTTATTGCGCACGTCGTCTGGAATTTCAGGATTAACAACGGTGTTGATAATACGACCCGATTCCGTATCTTCAATTCGTGAAAGCAAGATGTGCAAGATGCGCGACACTGACGGCACAACTCCGGTCGCGAGGCCGGAGTGCAAAGGCGCGTTTATTGTTTTTATGCGTAGGTATCCGTTCACTATGCCGCGGAGCGATTCTGTCAGTGAAAGATGGTCCGGGCTCCACCCTTCGGAATCCAAGGTGATTACCGCCTGGGGGGAACCGATTTCCGGTTTCAACACTTCAAGATACGCCGGCAAATCCTCGCTTCCGCTTTCTTCGCTCCCCTCAATAAGAATCACGATACGCGGGAGTGCAGCACCGACGGATCGAGCGGTTTCAATGGCACCGATAGCGGCGAAGATCGCGTACCCGTCGTCTGCCAATCCTCGTCCATAAAGATGTTCACCTTCGCGAACGGGCTTCCACGGATCAAGACCTTCTCGCCAGCCATCCATTTCCGGCTGCTTATCCATGTGCCCGTACATCAGTACAGTCCCCTCTTTTTGCCCCGCTATCTCGATATAGATGAGCGGCGTGCGTCCTGGAAGCTCTTTGATTTCAACCGTCTTAGCAACATTTCGGCTCTTGACCCATTCGGCGAGCATGTCAGCGGCTTTCTGCATGTGGCCGTTTTTCTCCCATTCGGCGTCAAACGCCGGAGAGACGTTCGGAACTTTCCCGAACTCCATAAGGGTCGGCAACCCTTCGTCTTCCCAAAATGTGTTTACTAAATCTTTCACGATTTTTCGTTATTGCTCAACAGCGTGTCGATGCGGTTCAGGTCCCGGGGGAACAAGGTCGCTTCCTTCACATTTGCGAGGTTTAGCATGCGGGCTGTCAGCCGTTCCAGGCCGACCGCCGAACCGCCATGGGGCGGCATGCCGACCTTGAAAGTTTCAAGATAGAAAGAGAAAAGTGCGGGGTCCATGCCGCGTGCTTGTAATCGTTCGACGAGTTCATCGTATCGGTGAACACGCTGGCCGCCCGTTGATATTTCCAGGCCTCGGAACAGAAGGTCAAAGCTTTTCGAGTAGCCCGGGTTGTTTTCATCTTCATAGGTATAGAACGGCCGCTTCGACATCGGGTAGTGCGTGACGAACAGAAAGTCCGAGCCGTGTTCCTTGAATACCCATTCGCAGATGGCGCGCTCGTGTTCCGGTTCAAGGTCCGGCTCATCAAGCGAGACGCCGAGTGTTTTCTGCACTTCGCGGAGCGTCAGTACCGGAATTTTCTCCGGCATTCGCATCTCTCCTTCCGGCACTCTCTTCGCAATGTGGCGCATCACCTCTTCCAGGGTTGCCATCACGTCCGTGTGGTCTTGTATGAATCCCATTTCGAAGTCGAGCGTCGAGTATTCTGAAAGGTGGCGCGTGGTTGCGTGCTTTTCACCACGAAACACTTTTGATGTTGAGAATGCGCGCTCGAACACGCCGACCATGATCTGTTTATAGAACTGCGGCGACGTGGCAAGGTATGCTTTTTGTTCGTAGTAGTAGTCGACCTTGAACGCAGCGGCCCCGCCTTCCGCATCTCCGCCGACCAAGGCGGGAGCTTGAAATTCAACAAACCCCCGTTCGCGAAGTGCCTCGCGATACGCCTCCACGATTACGGCTTGAACCTTAAAAATCCTTTGCGCCTCTTTGCTCCGGAGTGTGTAGGGCTGGTGGTCAAGGTAGGTGTCGATATTGAGCTCGGCATCGCGCTCAAAAGGTGTTTCGGCTTTTGAGAGAACCGAGATGCCGGTAATTTCAAGCTCAATGTCGCCGTTCTGTATTTCCGGATTGATATTTTTCTCCGGGCGCTTGTTCACTTTTCCCGCGACGGAAACGACGTACTCGCTGCGGATATCTTTTGCAGTATCCATCGCCGGAGATTTCGGCAGCACCACGCCCTGCACCGTTCCCGTGCGGTCGCGGAAATCAAAAAATATCATCTTCCCCTGGTCACGGCGTACATCAATCCATCCCTGTACCAGGACCTCTTCATCAATATGATTCTGCAAATCCCGTATTAAAACCCTGTTGTTCATATTTTATTTAGTATAATGCCAGATAGGCAGTTTGCCAATTCTAATTTCACTGTTTTTCAGCAGTCGTTATTCGTCATTGTTATTTCATATGTCAGCCATTGATTATGTGAACACTATACAGCTCACAGCTCCGCGCGTGGAGTTGATTCCTTCTTTGAAGGAGGCCGTAGAAGAGGCATTCCAATCCAGGATTTCAATACAGCGTTATCGTTTCGGCTTCTACCGCGTTCCTCTTGTTACGAGTCGTTATGAACCGGGCAAATACCTGCACGTGTGGGATGCTTCATTGTATAGAGACGAGTTCCCTCACCGCCACTCGTGGAGGATGCGTTCACGGGTGCTCATGGGTTCTCTTACCAATACGTTATGGAACCTGATCGATGACCCCGAAGGCACACACGGGGTCTATCGGACAATGTATCTGAATGAAGGAAGAGAGACTGATGCTGAATTTGTACGAGGCCCGATTCGTCCCGAAAAGCTTTCCGCGGAAACCGTCCCTGAAGACTCTCTCTATACTATGGACAGTGAATCGTTTCATACTACCGAATTGCACGATCCGATAGTAATAACTCTAATGGAAAAATCTGACATTGACATTTAAGATACCAATTCGTTCAAGGTCGTGCCATTAAACCAGAATGATGTTGTTATGAAGAAGACAAATCTCATTCCCGAGGATCAGGAAAAGATTCGAGCAGGTATTCTTGATATTCTCACGGCACTTTGATTGCAGGCCAAATGTGAGTGCCAGAAAAACGCTACGCGGCAATTTTATTGCCCTCCGCTCACAGGAATAATTGTACCTGTCAGTGCATCAGATGCATCAAAAAGTGCATATCGCGCAACTTCAGCAACCTCATTTACTCTAGTGGCACGTTTAAGGTGCGTTGCCTGTATTGCAGCGTTACGACGAGAGTCATCTTGCTTTTGAGACATTGTTGAATCAAAAATACCAGGCGCAATACCTATAGTAGTGATTCCGTGTTGGGCGTACACTTTTGAAAGCGAACGCACGGCACCGTTGAGACCAGCTTTTGCTATTCCGTAACCGACATCATGGCTACCAACTCCTGCTGCCATTGAAGAAATCAACACAATCCGAGCTGATAAATTTTCTTCACGTATGCGTGCAATACACCGCAATAGAAAATACATTGGTCCAACCAAGTTTATTTGTAAAGAATGTTCCACCTGCTCCCATTCGAGAATATTTTTTTGTATCCCATCATATACACCAGATGCAATACAAATATGCCAACGATCTGCTGAGGTAAAAGAAATGTTTTTGACAAACGTTTTTATAGCACTCTGGTCGGCAATATCTAATACAGAAATTCTGTCATTCGTCGAAATTTTATCTGCATAGATTGTTATATAATCCCGTGCAGGCGGTATGATTTGCGAACCCAAGCTGCCGCTCGCCCCAACTATGATACATCCATGTTGCATATTTTTTTCAAATTTGATTGATATGTTTCAATACGTTCGCTCAGTAATGCTCTGTAGTTTTCTTCAGACATCAAAATATTGTCTGGCATGGTAATAGCACGCGACATCGGCACTACTACCCCATCATGTTTCTTCGATCGCATTAAGGATCCAAAAGCCTCCAAAGAACCCCCTTGCGGACCGAATCCTGGTGCAAGAAAAACAGAATCGGGCATAAGATTTCTAATCCGGTGTCCGTCTTCAGGATAAGTAATACCTACAACAGCACCAATTGCAGACAAGCCTCGTTCTCCCAACGTTTCCTCAGCCCACGCGTTCACTACACGGGCAATTCGCTCAGAGACAATTTCATTTTCGTGTGTAAAATTTTGTATCCAACCCGCGCCTTCATTTGAAGTTTTCACGAGAACAAAAAGTCCTTTGCCGAATTTTTTTGCACAATCCACAAATGGCTGGAGGGTGTCAATTCCCAAAAAGGGATTGATAGTCATGCAATCGACCTCCAGGTTACTTCCTTCGGCTGAAGTAGGCGTCAGGTATGCGCGTGCATAGGCAGATGCGGTGCTCCCGATATCACCCCGTTTTGCATCGAGGATAACACGGAGCCCGCACTCCCGCGCTTTTGCAATTGACCAGGAAAGCGTGCGTACGCCTTCCCAGCCAAACGCTTCAAAAAAAGCCGACTGAAACTTAACAAATCCAACCATCCCTTTTACGGTTTCAAGGAGCGCAGTTATGTAGTTCATTAGCGCCTCATGAGCAGAAGTGCGCTCCTTGAAAGTATCTGGAATATGTTCGAAAACCGGGTCGATTCCGACGGCAAGGGGTCCGAATTTGGAAGTCATTTCGTATACGTGATCCCCCCAATGATTTTTTGGCATATATTTCAGATGAGTGTGTTATTTTAATTCATCTTCTGCATCTAGCATATCAAAATGTAGATGATTAATCATGTGATTCTGTTCTTCAGCTTTGCTTTTTAAATATCGCTTTAGCGATGGTTTTTGACTGACACTGCCAATGACATCCACCACCTCAATTCCGTTCTTCTCAAGGATTTCTTTTTTGTTTGGGTTATTTGTAATCAATTTAAGACGCTTGATTTTCAAATCGTTCAATATGAGTAACGCAGATCCATATGTACGTAAGTCGTTCTTGTTAACGATACGTTCCATTGCTTCAAATGTTGATATCCCTTCTTCGGCCATTTGTTTGTATGTAGCTAATTTTGAGACCAAACCAAGCCCTCTTCCTTCATGGTGTAGGTGATAAATAATCAATCCAGGTTCATTTTTAATTAATTCCATCGCCTTAAGAAGTTGCTCGTTACAATCACATCGTTGATCATGGAAAATATCGCCGGTGAAACAAGCCGAATTAATTCGTACCAACGGAATTTTATTCTGCAATGTTTCTAAATCTGGATAATAAAGGACCGCATGCTCTGCAGTATGTGTTGAAAAGTTTGTCTTATAACCACCCAACATGAAGTTAGGATATTTTTGATTTTCAAGAGGAACATCCAGAACCTTCTCAACAATTGAATACCGTACTGTCTGCATATAGTGTAGTTGTTTTAGAGCGTAACCCCAATGTTTTCACGAACGAGAGCCATCTTTGCGCTTGCGACCGCCCGGGCTTTTAGAGCTCCGTCTTCAAGTACCTTCTTCACGTCCTCGTCTGTGAGACTTTCGTATTTCTTCCGCATGGGCGCGACGTGTGCCTCGATGTCTTCGATGAGAGCCTCCTTGAGGTCTTTGTATTTGCCTTTTTTCTCTTCGTAAAGCGCACTGAGCTCCACTTCATTTCGGTAGAGTTTATGGACTGCGTAAACGTTTTCAGGAGTATCTCCAGATGAATCCGTAACGATCGACATCACGGCCTTCGCTATGTCGTCTTTGGACGCGAACAACGGGATGGTGTTTTTATAGCTTTTGCTCATTTTCTCGCCATCGGTGCCGGGGACTACGCCAACCCCTGCAAGAATCAGCTCTTTTGGTTCTTTGAAAAGCTCTCCGTATGTGTTCCTAAACTTTGTTGCCGCTTCACGCGCATATTCGATGTGCTGGCGTTGGTCTTCCCCCACCGGCACTACGTCGGTGTCATAGAGAAGGATATCGGCCGCCATGAGCATCGGGTATGTGAAGAGACCGACATTTGGCTCCAATCCTTTCGCCACCTTGTCCTTATATGCGTGTCCTTGCATTAAAAACGGCACGGTCACCAAGCAGTTGAATATCCACGCAAGCTCCGTATGCTCTTGTACATCCGACTGTTTGAAAATAACCGCTTTCGTTGGATTAACGCCGATGGCAACGTAGCTTCTGACAACGTTTGCGATGTTTTTTCGCAGTTCATCGGGGTCTGCCTTTGAAGTAAGCGCATGATAGTCGGCGACCATCAGGAAACTCTCGTAGTCTTGGTAGATATCCAAAAACGGCTTCAGGGCGCCGAAATAGTTGCCGATATGCAAATCGCCGGAGGGTTGCAATCCCGTGAGGAGGCGTTTTTTTCCAGGCATTCGCTTATAATAACACTATCGAGCCGCAAGCAATGCAAAGCGGTCAAAGTATGACTCTAAGTTCGCAAGTGTCGAGGCATATTCCTCTCCGCCGAGCACCGCGTCAGCGAATATGTCTCGCATGCGCCCCAGCTCGAACAAGCGTTTTTTCCATCGCTTGTCGCTTAAGGTGAGATCAAATAATTCAAGCGCCCTGTCTGAAGCGGCATTAAAACGGGTTTCAAGGCCTTTTTCTTTTGCCAATCGCGCGCGGTGCACTTCGCTTCCAATGTTCGCCAATTGTTCAGCGAGGGTCATCGCGTGCCAGCGACCATCTGCCAATGATGTGTGCTGTGGTTGTGGCTTCATAAGCGCCATTATACCGCAAAGGGCAATTCAACAATATAAAGACTTCCCTTCCCTTTTCCTTCCGATTCGGGTTGTACCCTGTCTTCTGACCTATCGACCATGTATCCACTCCTACGCACTTTGCATTTGTAGCACATATATGCTACATTTACCGCATGGAAATGAAAACAAAAGTCGTGCGTGCGCGCGTCGGTCCGACGATTAAAAAAAGAGCGGAAAAGGTTCTCGCTGAAATCGGTATCTCGCCGTCAGAGGCAATAAATGTTTTTTATAAACGCATTGCGGTTGAAGGAGCTATTCCTTTCTCCCTCAAAGTTCCCAACGTAACGTCTCGAAGAGCGATTGCAGATACCCAAAATGGAAAGGTTCGTGAATTCAAAAACTTCGATGAATTCGCGGCGCATATACGGACGCTCTAATATCAGCCCCCTCCTTTATGCGCCACTGTATTTCGCGCACACAGTTTGATCGTGACGTGAAGCGCATGAAGCGCCGTAATAAGGATGTAGAAAAACTCCTCGCCGTTGTGTTCGCACTTCAACGAAACGGCCGATTACCGTCTTTGTTTCGACCACATAAACTGCAAGGAGAGTATGATGGTTTGTGGGAGTGTCATATTGAGCCCGATTGGCTCCTCTTGTATGAGTTGAAATTCAAGACTATTTTTCTTCATCGTACCGGCTCGCACACCGATTTGTTTAAGTAAGCGATTTAGCTCCGGTCGGCAATTCCACCACAAACCGGCTCCTCTTCCCCCTACCTTCCCCATCGCTCTCAGCCCGCGTTGTATCTTTGTTGGTTTTTATTCAAGAATGAGTTTTGAGAGATGTTTTTGAACCGTATTCAACACGCTCGCGGAAACCCTGCCAATTTTTACAACGCGACGCTCTTTCCAATCCAAAGTGCGAAGCTGGTCGGCAAGTACTACCCCCGTGAGTTTTGGGTGTGAAAAAGAAACTTCAAACGGATATGCTTTAACTACTGACGTTATCGGACATGCCATCACCAAACCTGCTTTTCGATTGTATAGTTTTGGTGTCAAAACGAGCGCGGGTCGTTTTCCTTTTTGTTCATGACCGAGCGTAGGATTAAAATTTACCCATACTACATCGCCACGATCGGGAATGTAAGGTCTGCGCTTTGCTACCATACTTCTTTGCCAACCGGAGTGCCCCAATCGCTTACGCAATGTTGATTATTAGGCGTGATGTGTGCCACCAGGTCGGCAAGTTCGGCTTCTTCTAATCGAATGGGAATGATAGAGAACGTTTTGTCGTCAGCTGATTCTTTCACCTCTACTGCCTGCCCCGGCTCAATTTTGAGTTTTTTAAGCACAGCCTTCGGCAAGCGCACCGCGTAGCTGTTCCCCCACTTTTGAATGGTTGTTGTTTTCATAGTATGTAAAGTATATACCTACGTATCTACTTTTGTCAATCCCTACCGTGTGGATATAAGCGGCAATTCAACAATAAACCGACTTCCCTTCCCTTTGCCGTCCGATTCGGCGCGGATTGTGCCTTTGTGGGCTTCTACGTGGGCCTTGGAGATGTAGAGGCCCACGCCGGTCGATTTTGGATTGTATGTTCGCGAGTCTTCGCCCGGGTTGAAAAGTTTGAAAAGGTTTTTCTTTGTTTCTTCCGTCATGCCAATTCCGGTATCTTTGATGGTAAGGCGGACTGTGTTTTCGGTTTTCTCGGCAGTAACCGAGATAGAACCTTCAGGTGTGTAATTGATAGAGTTTGAAACGAGGTTTTCTATTACCTCGCGAAGTTTCGCTTCGTCCGCCTTCATAGGAAGGTGTAAGCCGTTAGGTTTTAGGTCATAGGTTAGTGTGAGGCCTTTCTCAGCGGCAACAGGTTTGAAGGCAGATACCACTTTGTTCAGAGTGTTCGCGAAATCAATGTCGGCAAAGTCGTATTTCATCTTTCCCTGCTCGATGCGCGAAACATTCAGATAGTTATCGACCATTTCCGCCATCTCACTCGCCCGGTCAAATACCTGTTGTGTTCCTTCGGATGCCGCCGGCGGAAGTTTTCCGTAGGTGCCATCCAACAGAAGCGACATGAAGTTGCGGATGGCCGTCAAAGGCGCCCGGAGGTCGTGCGAAGCAATCGAAAGGAA
>Ga0210057_1006291_pt1 | contig 14809 bp, 6 predicted proteins | sample CryGeyCG2114_010_2_FD_183968 | JGI IMG/M metagenome (GOLD analysis project Ga0210057, IMG submission 183968) | Groundwater microbial communities from aquifer - Crystal Geyser CG10_big_fil_rev_8/21/14_0.10 (SPAdes) (version 2) | ecosystem: Environmental > Aquatic > Deep subsurface > Groundwater ... | reverse complement strand
GGCCAGACAGCGCCGGGTGGAGGGATCACTTTGCGTAATAATCCGGCGACCAATCGCGGCACGACGATTTGGGGGTTTGCGGATGAAGTGGTGATTCGCTATCTGCGAATTCGTTCCGGCGCCAGTATTGATCCCACTTGCTGTATCAACGCGATTACGATTACCAACGGCCGCAACATCGTGATCGATCACGTCTCCACCAGTTGGACGGTGGATCAGACAGTTTCCACTTGGAATGAATACCCTGATGTTTGTGATCTGGAGGACGTGAGTATCCAGTGGTCATTTATTAACGAATCACTGAACAAGAGCACCCACCAAAAAGGCGCCCACAGCACGGCGGTGATTTTTGGGGCGGCTGATACCAGCAATATCTCGTTCCATCACAACCTCATGGCCCATCATAATGCGCGGACGCCGAGAGTTAAGGTCACCGGCCCCGTTGATGTTGTCAACAACGTGGTCTACAACTACGGGCAAGAGCTGTCTTACAGTGACACGGCCTATGGGAGTTTCTCCTTAAATTTTGTGGGCAATTATGTCAAAGTGGGCCCGAACCGGGCCACTTCGGACCCCTTCATCAAGCTCGGGGTCGGGACCGGGCTGACGTTGGACACCTACGTTCAGGGCAACATTGACCGCTATCGTACCAGTGATGACCTGCCGGAGGAATACGTGGTCAAATCGAGTTCGCGACAGTACTTGGTTCCGACCAGAAACAGCGCTCCCGCGGTGACCACGACGTCCGCTTTTGGGGCTTATGATCAGGTTTTGGAGCAAGCCGGCGCGGTTTATGGTCTTGATAGCCAAGGCAATTATTTTGTCAGGCGGGATGCCGTAGACAAGCGGAACATCGAGGAAACCAAGCGGGGTGAAGGCCGGATTATTGACGCGACCAGTTTATCTACTATGTATAATCCGGACGCGACCATCTATCTGACGAAAGAGGACTATACCAAATACGGCATCAATGACCCGATCGGTGAAGACGGCTGGCCGATTCTTGAGCCGGGGACGCCTTACGCTGATACGGATCATGATGGTCTGGCCGATGAGTGGGAAATGATTCACTTTGGCAGTCTCACTAGGGGGTCGGCGGTTGATTCTAGTGGCGATGCTGATCATGACGGCTACACCGACTTGGAAGAGTTTTTCAACGCCACTAATCCCCAAGATGGCCAACCAATTGTCCTAGTGGGGGATTTAAACCAGGATGGCTCGGTTGGTTCCTTGGATGCGGTTTTACTGCTTCAAGGTTGGTTGGCTCCGGGGAATGATCTGAATGCCGATGGTTGGGTGAACAGTTTGGACTTTGGCCAGCTGGCGCGTAATTGGGGTCAAGAAAAAAGATAAAGAGCAAACACGACGGCCAGCAGGGTTAAAACCAGCACAAAAACTCCCAGCAAGATTAATTCATGTTTTTTGAGGCGATTGGTGATAAGACTTTTTGGCTGGTTAGTTTTTGCTAGCGGCTGGCCGCCCTGGCGAATTTGTGTCAGTTGCTTTCTGGTATAGTAGCGTCGGTTGGACGGGGAGCGGACCGGTTTAATTTTGCCTTTTTGCTCCCAACGCCGCAAGGTATCGCGAGAAATGCCTAGATATTTGGCTGCTTCACCGATTGACAGCCAGGAAGGATTTCTTGTTGCCATAATATTAGTAAACATGAGTATGGGTGTTTTGTCAAGCTGAAAATCATGCTAGAACTTTACTGTTTCGCCAGGTAGGAATAATGACGGAGAAGAAAGGCTTGGTCGTAAGCGCAGCTTACCACATTTGGGACCAACTTTTTAACAAGATAAAGGTTGGTTAAAAACTTAATGCGGGTTTATTATGGTGGAGTTTTTGGTAAAATTACACTCATGAAGAAAAAAATCGCGGTGGCCCTGTCCGGCGGCGTGGATTCCGGTGTCGCGGCGGCGTTGTTGGTCAAAGAGGGCTACCAGTGTACCGGTTTTCATTTGCATTTTTGGAAGGAACCCCCCTTTGCCCTCGCCAGAGGCGGGGCTTCGGAGGGGCCGGCCCTGGATGTGCCTGAAAACAAGTGTTGCAGCTTGGAATCACTCACTGCGGCGAGGAAAACTGCCCAAAAGCTGGGGATGCCGTTTTATACTCTCGATTTTAGCCAGCTTTTTAAGCAAAAAGTGGTGGATTATTTTTTGCAGGCTTATTCGGCTGGTTTGACCCCCAATCCCTGCGTGATGTGCAACAAGTTTGTCAAGTTTGGCCGGCTGTTGGACTATGTGCTGGGAGCGGGCTTTGATTACTTGGCGACGGGGCATTACGCGCGAACCGCGATAGGTGATAGGCAAAAAGAGATAGGCAAATCCTATTCCTTATCACCTATTCCTTATCACCTATTGTCTGCCAAAGACCAAACCAAAGACCAAACCTATTTTCTTTACAATCTTACCCAAAGGCATTTGGCTCACTTGATGTTTCCGGTTGGAGAATATACCAAAAAGCAAGTCTGGCAAATGGCGAAGCAATGGCGGTTGCCGGTGGCCGCTAGGCCGGAGTCGCAAGAGATCTGCTTTTTGCCGGAAAATGATTACCGGCCTTTTTTGCAAAGGCACGTTCCGGCTAGCATTAAACCAGGGAGAGTGATAAATGTCGAGGGCAAAACTATTGGTAGACACCAAGGGCTACCGCTATATACCATCGGCCAACGGCATGGTTTTGAAATTACTAATAAGAAGGTTTTAGGACCATTTTACGTGATTGCCAAGAAGGTTAAGAGAAATCAGTTGGTGGTTGGCTTTGGCAGGGAAACCGAACGGCAGGAATTTGACGTGCAGGAGGTTAATTGGATCAGTGGCCAACCGCCCAAACTGCCCTTAAGCTGCCAAGTCAGGCTTAGGCACCAGGGAGAGTTGCTGGGTTGCCAAGTTTTTCGAGTATCTAGTATCCAGTATCGAGTATCTTTAACTTCTCCCCAGCGCGGCCTCGCTCCCGGTCAAGCGGCGGTGTTTTACCGGCGCGGCGCAGTCTTGGGCGGGGGAATGATTGCTGATTGACACCAGCAGAGCGGTTTGATATTATGCACTCACAATGAGATAAGCCGTAGCCAAGATTTTGGGAGGGGTAGCCCCGCACTTGGCGGGGTTCATTGTTTTTTAGAACCTTAACAATCGAATCATGGTAGAAAAAATTTTTTTGAGAGTTTGATCCTGGCTCAGGATAAACGCTAGCGGCGTGCCTTAGGCATGCAAATGGAACGCCCCGCAACTGCGGGGAGTCGTGGACGGGTGAGTAATGCACAGGAAGCTACCTTTTGGTGGGGAATAGCCCCGAGAAATCGGGAGTAATACCGCATAACCTCGTGCTTTGCACGGAGTGAATCAAGATACCGAGTTAATCGAGTTAACCGAGGAGAGAGATTTCTTGGTCAACTAGGTCAGCTGGGTCAACTAGATTCCCTGCGTGTAGAGCGCGAGAAAAGGCCGTAACTGGTCACCGAAAGAGGCGCCTGTGTCCTATCAGCTTGTTGGTGGGGTAATGGCCTACCAAGGCGATGACGGGTAGCTGGACTGAGAGGTCGGTCAGCCACAATGGCACTGAGATACGGGCCATACACCTACGGGTGGCAGCAACCGGGAATCTTGCGCAATGGGCGAAAGCCTGACGCAGCGACGCCGCGTGAAGGATGAAGGCCTTCGGGTTGTAAACTTCTTTTATTTCAACAAATGATTGATTTGAATAAGCACCTGCAAACTACGTGCCAGCAGCCGCGGTAAAACGTAGGGTGCAAGCGTTATCCGGATTTATTGGGCGTAAAGAGTATCGTAGGCGGTGGAATAAGTAGTCAGTTAAAGCCTTCGGCTTAACCGAAGAACTGCTGGCTAAACTATTTTACTAGAGAACGCTAGGGGGTACCGGAATTCCTGGTGGAGGAGTGAAATCCATTGATACCAGGAAGAACACCAAGGGCGAAGGCAGGTACCTGGGACGTTTCTGACGCTGATGAACGAAAGCTAGGGGAGCGAAAGGGATTAGAGACCCCTGTAGTCCTAGCCGTAAACGATCCCCGCTAGCTGGTCCCGCAACTGCGGGACTGGCGCAAGCTAACGCGTTAAGCGGGGCGCCTGGGGAGTACGGCCGCAAGGCTAAAACTCAAAGGAATTGACGGGGACCGGCACAACCAGGGGAGTATGTGGTTCAATTCGATACGAAGCGAAGAACCTTACCTGGGCTTGACATCTTGCCTATGCAAGGTCCGAAAGGGCCAAGCTTAGTGGCAAGACAGCTGCTGCATGGCTGTCGTCAGCTCGTACCGTGGGGCGTTCCCTTAAGTGGGATAACGAGCGCAACCCCCACCCTATGTTGCATATCATAGGGGACTGCTTTGCAATTTGCAGGGAGGAAGGAGGGGATGACGTCAAGTCAGCATGGCGCTTATGTCCAGGGCAACACACATTCTACAATGGCGAATAACAATGGGTTGCTAAGTCGTAAGGCGGAGCTAATCCCTGAAATTTCGCCTCAGTTCAGATTGCGGGCTGAAATTCGCCCGCATGAAGTTGGACTTGGTAGTAATCGCGGGTCAGCATACCGCGGTGAATACGTTCTCCGGTCTTGTACACACGTCAAAAAGCGCGTCTGGCAGCTTAGAAAACTAATGGGTTAAAATCCCATCTTCAACTACTCTAGGTTGAAGTAGCCAAAAAAATAGCCGTAAACCAGGTGTTTAAGCTTGGTTTGCAGTTTGGCAGGCCTACACCCGCGAGGGATAGGCTGGAGGGCCTGAGGCAAAAGGCAGACTTTGATCAAGAGAAGCGATCGACCCCAAGGTGTGTATGGGGGAAGATCAAAAAAAGCTTTTCAAAGTATGCCTGGAAAAGTTTTTTAAGTGACCCAGAGAGATCTCATGTTGAAAAAAAGTAATGGCAGCATGAGAAGTCAGCTGTTCTCATAGTAACGGCTGTTGACAACAGAAAATTAAAATGTTTAAATTTTGTTGACGCAGCGGTGAAGGAGACTACCTAAAATGTTATCTGCAGACTATATTGCGGGTTTAGTCGATGGCGAAGGATGTTTTTATGTTAACATTCGGCCGCCTGATAAAAGATGGCCGCAAGCCAAACCCAGCGTAGAAACACATTTCTATTTGAAGATGAAAAAAGAGGAATGGGTTTTGCTGCAGATGGTAAAAAAGTTTTTTGGGTGCGGAGCAGTTTATTACCAAAAGGAAAAACGCTCCAATCATACGGCGTGTTACCGTTACGAGATTAACTCGCAACGAGACATTCAAGGAGTGTTAATCCCATTTTTTGATAGACACCCGCTTAAAAGCTCAAAGAGAAAAGACTATTCTATTTTTCGCAAGATAGCCTTAATCATTGAGAGCAAAAAACATAAAACACCATCTGGCTTAAAGCAAATTTTGCAATTGAAGTCGCAGATGAATTTTGGGGCTCGCCGAGTGCGGGAAATCCGCTCGCTCGGTGGGAACGCAAAGTAACTTTTAACTATTGCAATCCGCCCGTCAAGTGAGCAAAGTCGGCAGTGCCCGAACCCCGCAACTGCGGGGGAAGGTAAGGTCGGCGATGAGCGCTAAGTCGTAACAAGGTAGCCGTAGCTGAAGCTGCGGCTGGATCACCTCCTTTCTAGGAGTATCTAAACCCCCGAGGGTCTTTCGGCTCCCTCGTAAAATAAGCAGCTGATTAATTTTTCTACCATGATTCGGTGGTTAAGACAAAAGGCCCGTTAGTAGGGTCTTTTTTGTTGGGGACGGGGAGGGAAATTATTTTGCTGTTGGGGGGGGATAAATTCCTTTTCCGGGATGGGGGTGTAAGCGTATTGCTCCCGGGAAGTTCTGATCACTTTGCCGCGATTTTGGTTTTTTGATTCGGGCAACGGCAGAGTGTAGGCAAAAAAAGGCCGCGAAGTCAGGTTGTCGATCATTAATTTGATAATGACTTGGAAGTTGGAGATGCCCACCAAATCATTAGCGGTAAAAATACCCCCAAACTCTTTTTCCAAAATCTGGGCATCTGCGGCACCGATCAAGAAAGAAATGAGGGTGCCGGCGTTGCCCAAAACGGCCTTTTGGACCTCTTCACTGATCTGGGCCATGTATTGGTTGGCCAAGCAAAGGTTGAGCCGGTATTTGCGGGCTTCGGAAAGAATTTTAATAAACGAATCGGTGGCGAAGTTTTGGAACTCGTCCACGTAAAGATAAAAATCCCGGCGTTGTTCTTCGGGAATGTTGACGCGGTTCATGGCGGCCAGCTGAATTTTGGTAATTACCATGGCCCCCAGCAGCGCCGCATTGTCTTCACCGAGGCGGCCCTGGGAGAGATTGATCAACAAAATTTTGCCCTCGTTCATAATTTTTTCCAAATTAACCGTGGATTTAGGTCGGCTGATCACCCGGCGAATGAGCGGGGAGGAAACAAATTGGCCCACTTTGTTAAGAATGGGGGCAATGGCTTCCTCACGCAGACGATCAGGCATTTTGGCAAATTCCCCGTTCCAAAAGTTGTACGCGGTTTCGTCCCTAAGATTTTGCACAATTTTGTTGCGAAAGTTTTTGTTGGTTAAAATCTTAACGACGTCTACCAGCGTGGCATCGGGAATTTGGGCCAAAGTCAGGACCGTGTTGCGCAAAATATGCTCCAGCCTTGGGCCCCAGGAGTAAGAGTAAAGCTTATAGAAAATGGAAACGATTCCGGAAGCGACCAGTTCCGCCTGGGAGGAGTTAGTCGTCTCAAAAACATTAAGGGAAAAAGGGTGCTCTCGATCGGCAGGATCAAGGTAGGCCACTTCGTTGATCCGGTGGGCAGGGATGTAATCAAGCAAAATTTCGCACAGGTCACCATGGGGATCAATGACGGCTAACCCCTTGCCTTTTTTGAGGTCATCAATCACCATGTTGGCAATCAAGGTAGATTTACCGGTGCCGGTTTTGCCCACTATATAAATATGGCGGCGCCGTTCTTTTTCTTTGATGCCAAAGTTGACCATTCGGTTTTTATATTCTGTCCTCGCGAAAAAGTTGATTTCTTGTTTTTGTTCTTCAGTGAGATTGACTGACGCGGGGAGATTTTCCGGTGCTTCGGTTAAAACGGACCGGCCCCAGGCAATATTGGGAATTTTGATATTGATTCCCGGTAGGTGCCACAAAGTTGCCAGCTCGGCAATGGAAAAAATGTGGAATTGGGAGTTGAAGCTTGATTCTCGGTTTAAAATGCCCCTTCTGAGCTTGTCCTTGTTTAAAAAATTGGGTTTTTGAAAAGCCAGTGAATTCCCGTCGCCGCGGTCAAAGACGGCAAAACTGCCGGCTAAAGTTCTTAAAAAGCTAGAGGAGTTGGCCGCTAGGCGAATACTGGCCACCATGCCGATTCCGCTAATTTTTTCCTTGATCAAGGCCTCACCCGGCAGGGCTTGCCTTTCGGTTTCGGAAATAACAATACCCCGTTCAATCGCTTTTTGGCCAAGCCTTTGCCAAGAGGAGGCAGCCCGTTGCAAAACGTACTGGACGAGCAGGAAGTCGTCTTTACCGGCCTTGCTCATGACACCCAAAAGCGAGGAGAGGGTGTCCACATCGGTAAAATCTTTGTAAGTTTTGATCGGGTAATAATGCGCCGCGGTTTGGCAAATTTTCCCGAAGTAAAAATTTTGGTTGTTGTATTCCGGCAAATAATCGTTGACCGGGGTGATAACCGAGAGGGGGTAAGCGGCCAAAATTTGGCTTTCAAAAAAAGGGAGGCTGGCTTTTTCCACGGCAACATAGAAATGAATTTGCTGGTGATGGCAAACAATCTCCAACACCAGCGGCTCTGCCTGGCGGCCGCGTAGTTTCTCCAAGAAAGAGGGGGAAGCCAGGGTCTTGGTAAAGCCGCTAAACAAAGTGGTCGCTGATTCGGGAGTGTATTCATTTTCGCGCGGGATGCGGATTTCTAAAAGAGTTTTGGTCACTTTTTCCATAAGCGCATTATACTAAAAACCAGTTTGCTGTAAAAGAGGGATTATGTTAAAATTTGGCTCGTTCGGGTGCGTGGCTCAGTGGTAGAGCGTCGTCCTGATAAGACGAAGGTCCCTGGTTCGATCCCAGGCGCACCCACCCCAAAATTTTTGCTGATTGACTTCTAGAGACTTTTTTTGCTATACTTCAAACCAGAGTTATTTTTTAAAGGAGTTTGGCCTTTTTAATGCAAAGCAACAGACAACTAAAGTTTTCGCCTGAAAAAGGCTAGTTGTTGGTCGCTTAGAGGCATTTTTTGAAGGCTGGCTCCGTGCCAGTTTTTTTGTGTACTTTATAAGGATAAAATAGCGCGCCATCCGCCCAAAAATGCTCAAATTAAGCTTGAGCGGGCAACAGGGCTGATAGCTCAATCGGTAGAGCACCACATTTGCAATGTGGAGGTCGGCGGTTCGATCCCGCCTCAGTCCACACTTCGTTCTGCTTCGCAGAATTCAGGGGGTTTACCCTGAGGAACGAAGCGACGAAGGGCTCCTTAACAAGTAAATAGAATTTTGTTTTAAGAAAAGCTACTTATTAAAGCAAGCAATGGATGCCTTGGCTGTTTGAGCCGATGAAGGACGTTGCCGTCAGCGAAAAGCGCCGGGGAAGTGACAAGCAACTTGTGATCCGGCGGTGTCCGAATGGGGAAACCCGGCCGTGGTAGCACGGCTGCATCCCGCAGCTGCGGGATGGGGGTACCATCCGAACTGAAACATCTCAGTAGGATGAGGAAAAGAAAGCGAATGCGATTCCGTTAGTAGCGGCGAGCGAAAGCGGATTAGCCCAAACCCCGCAGTTGTGGGGGGTTGCAGGGTTCCAACGTGGGATTGTGGTGGTTAGCAGAAGTCTCCGGAATGAGACGCCAAAGAAGGTGAAAGCCCTGTACGCGAAAACCAAAGCAACTCTAGGAATACCTAAGTACCACGGAAAACGCAGTTTTTGTGGGAAGCTGGTCGAACCATCGACCAAGGCTAAATACTCAAACAGACCGATAGTGAACCAGTACCGTGAGGGAAAGGTGAAAAGTCCCCGTAAAAGGGTGTGAAATAGAACCTGAAATTGCTTGCTAACAAGCAGACAAAGCCCGTCCTTCGGACAGGAATCTTCAGATATTCGAATTTTCAAATGTTCAAAATTTTTTGAATATTGAATTTTTGAAGTTTGGAGTTTCTCGCCCGGAGGGTGAGTGATGTCGTGCCTATTGAAGAATGAGCCAGCGAGTTTTTGAGCATCGCGAGTTTAACCCCGCCACTGCGGGGGTAGGCGTAGTGAAAGCAAGCCCGATAAGGGCGTCAGCGGTGTTCAAAAAACCCGAAACCGAGCGAGCTAACCATGGGCAGGGTGAATCCCGCAGAAATGCGGGAGAAAGCCCGAACCAGTGCCTGTTGCAAGAGACTTGGATGACCTGTGGTTAGGGGTAATATGCCTATCGAGCCCGGAAATAGCTGGTTCTCCCCGAAATATATATTGGTATAGCCCCGTCTAAAGTTTTGCTGGGGTAGAGCACTAAATGGGCATAGGGTCGCAAGATCTTGTGTTCAATTAAACTCCGAATACGGCAAAATGTTTGACGGGAGTCAGTCCTGCCGGGCTAAGCTGGTAGGGCGAGAGGGAAACAGCCCAGACTTTCGTCTAAGGTCTCTAAATTTCATTTAAGTGTCAAAGGAAGTAAAATCCCTCAGACACCTAGGAGGTTGGCTTAGAAGCAGCCATCCTTTAAAGAAAGCGTAACAGCTCACTGGACGAGGGGTTTTGCGCCGAAAATCCATCGAGGCTAAAAATGAATACCGAAGACAGAGGTGGACCACGTCGCCGCAAGGCTATGTGGCCCGCAGTAGGGGAGCGTCCCGCCGACAGTGAAGCCCTTCCGTAAGGATAGGGTGGAGTTTGCGGGAGTGAGAATGCTGGCATGAGTAGCGAAATGCCGATGAAAAATCGGCACGCCGTATGCCCAAGGTTTCCGAAGCAATGTTTATCAGCTTCGGGTTAGTCGGTCCTAAGGTGAGCCCCGCAACTGCGGGAGTAGCCGATGGATAACAGGTTGATATTCCTGGACTGTTGGCAGTTCGTTGAGCTGGGGATGGACAAGATTGGAAAACTCTGGCGGAGCGTTGAAGTTGCTTTCGTCTAAACTGTAAAATAGTTTTGCTAGGAAAATCCGGCAAGATGATTAAATTAAGCAGTGAATGAAAGAGCCGCCTTAGGTGGCTCAATTAGATGCGTTTTCAGTCTTTTAAAAAAGGTTCGCAGCGAGAATTGTCACAACCGTACCGCAAACCGACACAGGTGGGCTGGTAGAGTATACCAAGGCGATCGGGAGAAGGGGGATTAAGGAATTCGGCAAATTAGCTGGGCGTAAGGTAACGAGATGCCCTACCCGCAAAGAAAGCGCGTAAGCGCTTGCTTTTCGCGGGTCGCAGCGAAAGATTGTTCGCCGACTGTTTATCTAAAACACAGGTCTCTGCAAAGCCGCAAGGCAACGTATAGGGGCTGAAGTCTGCCCGGTGCCGGAAGGTTAAGGAGAGGGGTGACCCCTGCCTATTGGCGGGGTAAGCTCTCAACCGAAGCCCCGGTGAACGGCAGCAGTAACTATAACTGTTCGATGGTAGCGAAGTCCTTTGTCGGGTAAGTTCCGACCCGTATGAAAGACCCAACGAGTGAACAACTGTCTTGATCCCTCCCCCGGCGAAATTGAAATGGCTGTGAAGATGCGGCCTACTTACTGCAGGACAAAAAGACCCCGTGAAGCTTTACTATAGCTTGGCATTGGTTTGGATTTGTTAATTGTTGAGAATAGGAGGGAGGCCCACCTTTGGTGGACCGTCAGTGAAATACCTCTCTTTGATGGATTCAAACCTAACCTATAAATTCTGGAGACGAATTTGGGGACAATGTCTGGTGGATAGTTTGACTGGGGAAGTCGCTTGCTCAAAGGTAACGCGAGCGCACCAAGGTCGGCTTAGTCCGGATGGAAATCGGACTGGACGTGCAAAGGCAAAAGCCGGCTTGACTGTGAGACTGACGGGTCGAACAGGGAGGAAACTCGGTCTTAATGATCCTCCGACTCATTATGGTTTGGTCGGAGCTTAACGGATAAAAGCTACTCCGGGGATAACAGGCTAGTCGCGCCCGAGAGTTCATATCGACGGCGCGGTTCGGCACCTCGATGTCGGCTCAGCGTATCCTGGGGGTGAAGAAGCTCCCAAGGGTTGGTCTGTTCGCCCATTAAAACGCTACGTGAGCTGGGTTCAGAGCGTCGTGAGACAGCTCGGCCTCTATCCGCAGTAAGCGCAAGATACTTGAGAGAGTCTGACCACAGTACGAGAGGACCTGGTTGGAGTGATCCCTAGTGTGCCAGTTGTTGCCGTCAGGCGCATCGCTGGGTAGCTACATCACTTCGGGATAACCGCTGAAAGCATCTAAGCGGGAAACCCATCTCAAGATAAGGTATCTTTTAAGATCGGTCGAAGATTACGACCTTGATAGGCTGGCGGTGTAAGTTCCGTAAGGAATTTAGCTTACCAGTACTAATCGATCGTTAGTAACTTTTTAAAAGACATTTTCTATTTACTTGTCGAGGAGCCAAGAAATGGCGCCGAAAACCCGCCAAAAATTGCAGCACGAGGCGTGTATGGATAATACTGGAAAGCCGAGTGCTAAAATGGGGCGGGGTCGAGGAGCTAATTAAAATTTGCTGGTGTTTTGAGCGAAGTGGTCCGACCCGTTCCCATTCCGAACACGGCAGTCAAACACTTCAGCGCTGACGATATTGCCCCCGAGAGGGGGTGAGAAAATAGGTCAATGCCAGCATTTTTTTGTCTGCACAGAGAGTAAAATTTATACTCTTTAGTTAACGCCGCCTGATACTGTCAACGCTTTTATTTTTTGTCAAGGGCTGTTATAATCAGCTAAATTTCTAAGAAAGGTGGTTTATGAATAGTGGCCCAAAAATCAACCAAGACTTCAGTTTCAAAGCCTTTAACTAAGGCACCTCGCCTTTTGGCAAAACCCCGTACCATGGAGGAGCTGCTGGCTCAGTCGCGATATGAGGTAAGGGGGCTTAAACGTGGTGATTTGATTGAAGGGGTGGTCATCGAAAAGACTAAAAGTGCTTTGTATTTGGACATTGGCGGCAAAAGTGAGGGCATGGTAATTGATCGGGAGATGAAAGCTGCCAAAGATTTTATTCGCGGTTTGCAAGCGGGTGACAAAATTAAGGCGATCGTGACGCAGGCCGAAAATGACCGCGGGCAGCCTCTCCTTTCTTTAAAAAGAGCCGCCTTAGAAAGCAGTTGGGACGAGTTTACTACTAAGCTGAAGACCCAAGAAGTGGTGCGAGTCAAAGGCCGGGAGGTCAACCGGGGTGGTTTGGTAGTTGAGTATAAGGGCTTTCAGGGGTTTATTCCTTCTTCTCAATTTGGCTCCAAGCTTGAAGACAAAATTGACGATTTGGTTGAGAAGGATTTGGAAGTTAAAGTGATTGAGGTTGACCAGGGAAAAAACCGCCTGATTTTTTCGGAAAAAGAGGTTTCGGATGCCGGACTGCTGCGGGCGCAAAAAGAGGCTTTGGGAAAGATTAAGGTAAGTGACGAGTTTCAGGGGGAAGTGACCGGAGTCATGCCTTTTGGCCTGTTTGTCAAAGTCAAACCCGCCGCATTGAAGAGCCAAAAACCAGTGACTCTGGAAGGCCTGGTGCATATTTCCGAAATTTCTTGGGAGAAAGTGGAAACGCCCAACGAATTTTTTAAAGAAGGCGATCACGTTAAGGTCAAAGTACTGGCGATTGATAAGGCTTCCGACAAGCTCAATTTGTCGATCAAGCAGCTGACCAGTGATCCCTGGGAGGGGATCGACAAAAAATACAAGATCGATCAAAAAGTCAAAGGCGAAGTCGTGCGGATGGCGCCTTTTGGGGTTTTTGTCAAGCTGTCATCGGGTATTGAAGGCCTGATTCACATTTCCAAAGTGCCGGTCGAACAGGTATTTAAAATCGGGGATAAGGTCAACTGCTATATTGAAACCGTTGATCTGGAAAATCGTCGGATTAGTTTGGGATTGATTCTGACCGCCAAACCAATTGGATACAAATAAAAAATAAATACCAATTAAATACCAATACTACAAATCAATAACACTAATGACAAATTTCAAATACTACCAATGAATTTCATTGAATTATTTTTCATTTTTCATTGATTGGTATTTTATTGGTAATATTAATTTGTGCGCCAGCAAAAAACTCTTTTTGTTTGCCAGCAGTGTGGAACGGAGTTTGCCAAATGGCAGGGAAAGTGTTCTGCCTGCGGTGAATGGAATAGCCTGGTAGAAACCACTCGCTTTACCGGTCGTCAGGCTTCTTTTGGTCCTGCTTTACCTGGTTTATTACCCCAAAAATTGGCACAAATCAAAGTCACCAAGCGCTTTCGGCTTCCCACCCGGATTGCCGAGTTTGATCGCGTTTTGGGAGGAGGCGTCGTGCCGGGTTCTTTGGTGCTTTTGGCCGGCGAGCCGGGCATTGGCAAGAGCACTCTCACCCTTCAACTGACAAAAGCGCTTGACGCCAAACAGGTTTTGTATATTTCCGGCGAAGAATCTCTGGAACAAATCAAGGCTCGCGCCCAGCGCTTGGGAGTGGAGAGTGATAATTTGTTTTTGTTGGCGGAAACGGATATTGACCGGATTATGACGGCGTTGGAAAAAAAGTCGTCAGAACTGGACTTGGTAATTGTCGATTCGGTTCAGACGCTTTATAGTGCGGCGTTTTCCGGCGGGGCCGGCTCGGTTGGTCAAGTCCGCGACTGCACCAGCCGCCTGCTGCGCTTTGCCAAAGCCAGTGGGGTGGCGGTTTTTTTGGTGGGCCACGTCACCAAGCAAGGGGTCATTGCCGGCCCCAAAGTGCTGGAACACATGGTGGACACGGTCATTTACTTTGAGGGCGACCGGTTTGGCGGTATCCGCCTGCTGCGCGCCAGTAAAAACCGCTTTGGGGCGACCGACGAAGTGGGCATTTTTGAAATGACCGATCGCGGCTTGATCGAAGTGGCTAACCCCTCCAAACTTTTTTTAAAAACCCAGCAGCAATCTGTGCCCGGCTCAGTGGTGGTGGTGACGATTGAGGGCACCCGGCCGGTGCTGGTAGAGATTCAGGCCCTGGTGGTGCCCACCCAATTGGTGATGCCCCGTCGCGTTAGCCAGGGGATCGACTACAACCGGCTGCAGCTGATTGCCGCGGTGCTGGCCAAACGTCTCGGCTTGCCCTTGGGCGGCAGTGATATTTATCTGAACATTACCGGCGGGTTTAAGATCGAGGAACCAGCCGCTGATCTGGGGGTCGCTTTGGCGATGCTCTCTTCTTTTAAAAATAAGCCTTTACCACCCAAACTGGCTTGTTTTGGTGAGCTGGGTTTGCTGGGGGAGCTTCGTGAAGTGGCCCAAGCCGATAAGCGCGGCAAAGAAGCCCGCCGCTTAGGCTTTACCAAGATCATCAGCCCCGAAAAATATTCATCCATTGGTCAGGTTAGCAGAGAGATCTTCAGGTTTTCCACATAAGATATTTTTTGGTTGAAAAGTGATTTTTGGAGGCTATAATTTCGACAATTTTTCCTATGAGATTATCAATTTTCTGAAGAGTTTTTCTTATAGGTTTGACAACCTTGCCAAAATATGCTAATTTGTCAGTATCAGGAAATAGAAAAGCATCACTACCGATGCTTTCCTTGACGGTCAGACGCGTAGTGATGCTTCTCTTGACGTTGCCAAGATAGATAACTTGGTAACGACTTGACAATAGCACAACCAAAATTGGCTGTCAATGGCAACCATTTGGTTTTTGCAGTGGAAGGTGGT
>Ga0210057_1006290_pt1 | contig 14811 bp, 14 predicted proteins | sample CryGeyCG2114_010_2_FD_183968 | JGI IMG/M metagenome (GOLD analysis project Ga0210057, IMG submission 183968) | Groundwater microbial communities from aquifer - Crystal Geyser CG10_big_fil_rev_8/21/14_0.10 (SPAdes) (version 2) | ecosystem: Environmental > Aquatic > Deep subsurface > Groundwater ... | reverse complement strand
CATGAACAAGGCACGGCTAGCGGAAGCTGGTCGTGGATCATTTTTTTAAAAAATGTAGTCGACTTGATTTGAAATCTTAAATTTGGATTTTGAGTCAAAGCGTTTTAAGGAGAGTCGCTAAAAATTCTCCTTCCCGCCTCGGGTCGAGGTAAAATTCGAAACAACTTTAAGAAACTAAATATTTTGCGAAAAATTTATCCTGAACGCAGCCGAAGGGTAAAATAATAAAAAAACGGCATAATGCCGTTTTTGTGTGTAAAAAAATCCCTTAGCTTGTTTCCACCACGGAAACGAGCTAAGGGTCTGCAAAAGCAGTGTGGCGCTATGAATGGAACAGGTCGCCATCGAGCAGGTCTGCCAGTTTTATTTCATCTGGTCCGACCGGTTTAGGGTTGGGGAAATCATCAGTATCCCCTCGACCCTGTGTCTCCCCAATAATCATAACAGGTTCCTTGGGAATCTTTTTTTCATTATTCGGGTCGCGCATAAGTCGTTCTCCTTTCATGACTTCTCTATCCGTTATGCGGGGAGCAAGTCTGTTTGTGCTATATATTAATGATATAACAAAATGAATAGTTTGTCAATAGTATTAGCAAACTTGAAAAAGTCATAAAAATGTTATATATTAAATTTATTAAAAATTTTAATTTGAAATTTTGAATTTGTCCCGACCATTGTCGAGGATCCTCGATTTTCAGTCGGGATTTGGGATTTGGATTTTGAAATTTGGGATTTCTTTTACGAAGTAAAAGCTATGGTTCAATATTTTACAAAAGAAGGATTGCAAAAATTGAAAGACGAATTAAAAGACATTAAAGAAAATCATGTTAGGGAAACAAAAAAGCTTATAGCAGAAGCTCGCGCTTTCGGCGACTTGAAAGAAAATGCGGGCTATCACGACGCAAGAGATAAAATGTCATTTTTACTTGGCAGGATAGAACAGCTTGAATCTGCAATAAACGAAGCTGTAATTAAAGAGAAAACAGGCGGGGAAAAAGCGGAAATCGGCTCTTTGGTAAAAATAGATTTCGACGGGGAAAAACAGGAATATGAAATTGTAGCTCCGAGCGAAGCAGATATTTTGAAAAATAAAATTTCTTATCAATCGCCGTTGGGACAAAGTTTAATAGGGAAAGTAGTAGGGAAGGAGTTTGATTTTGCAGGAGGAAGTAAAAAAATAAAAGTAAAAGTTAAAATTCTTGAAATAAAATAAAAAACCCTAATTATTGGAAATTGAAAATTTAAAATTGAAAATTCCATTTTTGCGAAGCAAAATGTGGCTTGGGCCCTTGGTACAATGGTAAAACACCTCGTTTGCAACGAGGAGACGCGAGTTCGATTCTCGCAGGGTCCACCAAAGTCATCGGAACAACGAGGAGACGCGAGTTCGATTCTCGCAGGACGCGCCACTTATTATGCGACATTTAACCAGCAAATTAAAATAAATTTGAAAATATTATGCCAAAAATAATAGAAGGTTTCAAAAATTTTATATTAAATGGAAATGCGATTGACTTAGCTGTTGGCGTTGTGATTGGAGCATCTTTTAACAGTATGGTTCAGGAAATAGTCAAAGGTTTGCTAACGCCACTTATAGGAGCTATTGTGAAAGTATCAGATTTTTCAGGACTTACATTTACACTTAATGGAAGCAAGTTTACGTATGGAGATTCAATTAACGCCGCAGTTTCATTTTTACTTATTTCTATAGTAGTTTACTTTTTTGTTATAGTGCCTATGAATACATTGAAGAATTTAAAGCCGAAACCATCTATCACAAAAAAATGTCCGGAATGTTTAAGCGAAATTCCATCTGAGGCCAGTCGTTGCGCTAATTGCGGACAGCTAATAAAATAATTATGTCTCTTAGCATTGGTATAGTAGGATTACCCAATGTTGGTAAATCTACATTATTTAAAACTTTAACCAAAAAGCAGGTTTTGATTGCCAATTATCCGTTTGCAACAATTGACCCCAATGTCGGAGTTGTTTTGGTTCCCGATGAAAGAGTTGATAAGCTGGCTGAATTGTCAAAATCAAAAAAGAAAATTTATGCCACGGTTGATTTTATTGATATTGCCGGTTTGGTGAAGGGAGCGGCCCAAGGCGAGGGACTCGGAAATAAATTTTTATCGCACATAAGGGAAGTTGACGCGGTTCTATATGTTTTAAGAGCTTTTAAAAATTTAGATATTATAAACACCCAGCAGGAAATAAATTCTTTGAAAGAAAAAGAAATTTTAGACGTGGAGCTGATTTTGAAAGATTTAGAAACGATAAATAAAAGGATTGACAGTTTGAGCGGAGATTTTAGGCAGAACAGAAAAGAGGCGGTTAAGGAGATGGAAGCTATAAAAAAGGCAAAGGAATTTTTAAGCCAAGAAAAAATTTTGTTCGGCCAAGAATTTACAGAAGAAGAAAGTGAAATTTTAAAAAGTTTTCAGTTGTTAACCTATAAGCCAAGATTATATTTATTAAACGGCTCCCCCGAAGAAGCTAAAAGTTGTATAGACATCGGGTTTCTATCCAACTCGTTAATTTTGGATGTGGTACAGGAATATGAATCTGCTGAATTTACAGCAGAGGAAAGAGCTGGTCTGGGTTTGCCTGTAGAATCGGGTTTAGATGTTTTAATTAAAAAAACCTATGAATTACTAGGGCTGATTACTTTTTTAACAACCGGAGAAGACGAAACAAGGGCCTGGACAATTAAAAAAGGAGATTTGGCGCCAAAAGCTGGAGCTGCAATACACACTGATTTTGAAAATAAATTTGTAAAAGCAGAAGTTGTTTTTTGGAAAGATTTGCTGGACGCCGGCGGATATCCCAAAGCCAGAGAGCTTGGAAAACTGCGCACAGAAGGCAAAGAATATATCGTCAAAGATGGAGATGTGATCGAGTTTAAACACGGCTGAGATTGCTTCGCCGTGGCTCGCAATGACGTCATTGCGAGAAGCTTCAAGCGACGAAGCAATCTAATTTATGGATTTTACTATAAAAAATTTACAAAAAGGTATTGCCGAAGTCTCGCGGGAGATTGGGTATTTAATTATTGATACAAACCCAAATGGACAGTATAATATGGTAAGAAAACTTGCGGGTAATCACTATCCAAGGTTTCATGCATATGTTAAACAAAGCGGGCAAGATTTTAATTTTAGTTTGCACTTAGATCAAAAGCAGCCGTCGTATGAAGGTGCTCACGCTCATAGCGGAGAATATTTTGGGCCCGTTGTAGAAACCGAAGCCGACAGAATAAAAGAAATTTTGAAAAATGACTAATATAAAGGTGCTGTACGAAGATAATCATATAATTGCGGTTGAGAAGCCCGCGGGAGTTTTGACACAAGGAGATAGGAGTGGTGAGAAATGTTTAATGGATATGGTAAAAGATTATCTTAAGGAAAAATACAAAAAGCCAGGGCAGGTTTTTTTAGGTCTTGTCCATAGGTTGGACAAGCCGGTCTCGGGAATTGTCTTATTTGGTAGGACATCAAAGGGCGCTTCACGATTATCAGAACAATTTAGAAATCATACAATCCAAAAAACTTATCACGCAATTGTTGTTGGAAAACCAAAAGAGAGCAGGGGAGTGATAACAGAAAAAATTAACAAAATATCTTTTTTCGCGGAAGGTTTTACTAATAAGTCGGACGCAGAATTATTGCAGGAAATTAAAAAAGCAACTAAAAGCAGGACGGCAGAATTGTCTTGGGAAGTAGTGAGATATGTTGAAAAGCCCTATAAAATCTTTAAAAGCGAAGGGCTTTCGCTCTTAAAGATTTTACCGAAAACCGGGAGATTCCACCAGATAAGAATTCAAATGGCAAATATGGGCCACCCCATATTTGGAGATTTCAAGTATAGCAATCAAAAACCACTGCCCGATAGGTCAATAGCTCTTTGTGCCACTGCAATCATATTCAAGACAACCACGGAAGATAAGACGGTTAGTTTACAAATTGATTTGCCTGAGAGTTGGAACAGCCTAATTGGAAATTAAAAATTTTAGCTCCGTAGGGTCTGGGAGTTATCCACACCCTAAAGACTTGATTCCCTTTCTGTATAAGATGATAATGATATAATATTAAAAATCCCTGAAAGGGGATAGTAAAAGGTCGAATTGATCCTTAAAAATCACGATCTGATTAATATTAACTTAATCTAAAAAATAATTAATAACCGCTGGTTACATATCTGTAATTCGGCGGAATTAAATAAAATTATGACATACACAGACTGGTCTTTAACACTCATTCAACCATTTCTACAACAGCTTATATCTTTCATCGCTAATTTTATATTAGCCATAGTTGTTTTCATAATCGGCTATTTGATTTCTATAGCAATTGGAAAAATAATTTCCGAGATATTGAAATCAGTAAAGTTCAATAAATTATTTGAGAAGGAAGGATGGAGAAAGGCTCTGCAAAGGGCAAACGTTGAAGTCAATCCCGCAGAATTCATCGGAGCAATATTTAAATGGGTTTTTGTAATCGTATCATTGCTGGTGGCAGTGGACGTTCTCAAACTTACAGCCTTCGCAGGATTCCTGACGCAGGTATTAGATTATATACCTAATGTGATTGTGGCGGTATTGGTATTCGTTGTCGCCATTGTAATTTCCGACATTGTTGAAAAGATTGTAAGGGTGACGGTCGAAAGATTGAAAGTCGGCTACGGCTATGTCGTAGCTTCGATTGTAAAATGTGCTATTTGGGTATTTACCTTCTTTTTGATTTTAGACCAACTTCTTCCATCAAGCCTTTTGATAAAAACGCTTTACACGTCCATTGTCTATGGCATAGTTGCGTCGTTGGTATTGGGATTGGGCATAGCCATCGGACTTGGAGGAAAAGACACAGCAGGGAAAATCATTTCTGATATGTATAAAAAGATAGAAGAAAGATAATTTCAATAACTGACCGTCTCGCTATTGAAGCGAGGCTTAAAAGATAAATATCCCGACGGTTCGCCGTCGTGGATCCACGATATCGATTTCGTCGATATTGGGACAAAAGAGCGCGTACGTACCGCGCCTTTTTGTTTGACCATCATAATAACGATTATCTGATAAGCTAATTCGTGAGAATTAGCCTATCAGATAAAAATAAATCATAAATATATTTTTGCGAACATCGTCGAAATTGGTGCGGGGTGGGTGATTTAAGAATTTAATGCATAATTTGCCAATGGCCAATGCCGTTAGGCGCCTTTTAGGCGCATTGCTGATAGTGCCTGTGGACGACCAAAAAGGTCGATGATTGAGAAAATTACACAAATTTACCTCACAAGCTGTCGTGAGTAGCTAATTCTCGCAACAATTTTGATTTAAAAGCGCACGACCTTTGGGTATGCGTTGTTTTGTTGTAAAAAATCATAATTCACTCGTAGCGATACCCATAGTGAAATTCACGCTATAGCGTGAATTTCACTATGGGTGCTTTAAAATTTAGTCATTTAAAAATTGATTGAAAATTTAAAATTGAAAATTAAAAATTTGCTATAAAGTGATATTTTATTGGATTATATTGCTTGTCCACGTTAAAGCCCTTGACACGCATTAAAAGATAGAATAAGATATATTTACATGGTAAATAAAATTAAAATCACAATAAAAAAACGAAGCGGATAACTGTCTGACTTTTTGTGTTAGTTATCGACCGCTTCACTGAGCGGTTTTTAATTTAAGAGAGCGAAGCGAACACTTATTTCGAGCCGTGGCAAGGAATAATTAGTTAGTCTACGATTGAAAATAAAATTTTGTTTTCAGCCGTGGATTAATTGAAATTATTGTAATCGGGAAAGTATTTTGAAAATTCAACCCTGTTAAATTCCTTTAATGGAAGATTGCCTACTAGCAATTTTTAACAGGTAATACCCATTTAAATTTTTAAGACATGGGGTCTTTGTTTAATTGGGTACACCTTGAGTTGCGAAATGTCTTCCGAACGATTTTGTTTAATTTTCCGGCGAGGCGCAGGAAAAATTTTGAGGCGATATAGCGACGCGCATCGCCGAGAAATTTTTATAAAGCCGCAGACGAAAATTATAAAAAGAGTTGAAGGTCATTTCGCAATTCAAGGTGAAGGTAAAACAAAGCATACAAAATATAAGTTCACCCGCCTAAATAAAATTAGGCGAGGTAAATAAGATACATAAAATCTGTATCTATTTACCCTGAGTCCCGTTCGCGGGACGAATGGGTTAGAAACTTACGCAATAATGTCAATCGATAAGTCCTGCTGACTAAAAGTTTTCAAAACGAAATTTTAAGATTTAAAGGCGAAAGTTTGGAAGTACGAGAAAGTTTATCAGCGTGATGATAAGCCGACGAGTAATTACAAACTTGCAGCCTAAAGATTAAAATTGCAGTTGTAAATTTTTAGTCAGCAGGGCTAATACTCAAAAGTTGAGTATATCGAAGGATAGGTTATGAGCGAATGGCGGATGCCTAGGGATATTGATGCTATGAAAGACGTGGCGTGCCTGCGATAAGCTTCGGGGAGGTGGCTAGCAACCTTTGATCCGGAGATTTCTGAATGAGGAAACTCAATACTGCTAATCCAGTATTATATGTACGCAAGTACATAAGCGCACCCGGTGAAGTAAAACATTTCAGTAGCCGGAGGAACAGAAAACAATGAAGATTTATATTTTTTGCGGCATATGCGCGCAAAGATTATAAATTTTCGCATTCCCTTAGTAGTGGCGAGCGAAAAGGGAACAGCCTAAACCTAGTCGCATCACACTGCGTGTAATGCTCAAATTTTTAATTTTTAATTTCTAATTTTTAATGACAAAGAGTCAAAAATTCTACAAAGAGAATTTTTGACACGATATTATTTCAAATTGTAAATTTCAAATTGTAAATTGAAGCATCGCGCATAGCGTGATGCGACCGGGGGTTGTAAGGTTATAGCGTCGGGAGCACTGTTCGTGTCTCACTAATGTTCGACACTTAAATTAAAAAATAAAAAATCAAAATTAAAAATATCGTCGCGTAGAGCGCGACACCTAAATTTTTAACTTTTCATTTTAAACTTTTAATTTTAGCGAGTGGCGAGCGATAGCGAGATACGAGCAATGTTTGCCGAGGGAGAGCATTTAGGTGGAATTATTAAAAGAAGCACTCTGGAAAGAGGCACCATAGAGGGTAATAGTCCCGTATTTAAAAATAACTTTCATGCTCCTTGCTATTTTTCTTGAGTACTGTCGGGCATGATAACCTGGCAGGAAGCAGGCCGAACTATCGGCCAAGGCTAAATAATCAATATCACCGATAGTGAACCAGTACCGTGAGGGAAAGGTGAAAAGTAGGGGGTTGACCCCGGTGAAATAGTACCTGAAACCATTTGCTTACAAAGAGTCGGAGTCCCCTCACTCAAAGATTTTATTTTATAAAATTTTTGAGTGAGGGGATGACGGCGTGCTTTTTGCAGAACGAGCCAACGAGTTTGAATATTTGGTTTTGTCTAAGCCCTTCTGGGGCGCAGGCGTAGCGAAAGCGAGTGTTAATAGCGCGAACCATACCGAATGTTCAAGACCCGAAGCCAGACGAGCTTGCCATGAGCAGGATGAATTTTGCCGAAAGGCGGAAGGAGGTCCGAACCGGTGAGGCGTGCAATCCTCTCGGATGACTTGTGGTAAGGAGTGAAAAGCTAATCGAGTTTGGTAATAGCTGGTTCTTCCCGAAACAGCTTTTGGGCTGGCGTCTACAGCCAGAACATAGGGGTAGAGCACTAAATAGAATTCCGTGGAGTTTCTCCAGGTTTTCTAATTAAACTCCGAATACTATGTTTTTTGTGTAGGCAGTTAGACTGCGGGGGCTAAGCTCCGTGGTCAAAAGCGAAACAGCGCATGATCGTAGTCTAAGGTCCCTAAATTAAACTAAGTGTTAAGAAGGAAGTATTTTACCCTCGACAGGCAGGAAGTTAGCTTAGAGGTAGCTATCTTTTAAAGAGTGTGTAACAACTCACTGCCCAAACTTTCCGGATTTCTGGAAAGAGGGGCGAGGTGCGCCAAAGATTTCCGGGGCTAAAGTTTAATACCGAAGACACGGATTCATTCGCATCACACTGCGTGTGATGCTAAATTCAAAATGCAAAATGAAAAATGCAAAATTAAGGTGTCGCTTCGCGATAGATTAAAATAATCGTGCCGAAGCGCGATACCATAATTTTAAATTTTGATTTTTAGATTTTAAATTTAAGCATCGTGCGAAGCGCGATGCGAGTGAGTGGTAGGGAAGCATTCCTAGGGCGTCGAAGCAGGAGGGTAACCGACTGTGGAGCGCTAGGAAGAGAGAATGTTGGCCTGAGTAACCGCATTGCAGGTGAAAGCCCTGCACACCGAAAGTCCAAGGTTTCCTTGGCAATGGTATTCAACCAAGGGTTAGGCGGTCCTAAGGTAAACCTGAAAGGGGTAGCTGATGGGCAGTCGATTAATATTTCGACCCTTCTTTATATTTTTTCAATAAAGTGCGGAATTTAGTAAGCAAGGCGAGTAATTGGATTCTCGTCGACGGCATGACGCAAGAAGTGCCGGCGGGAAGTCGTGCTTGCACGGCGAACCTTGTTGAGCAAGTTTCCTAGAAAAGCTTTATTGAGACCCACTGATTAATGGTTTGTTTCGTAGCGAAACGAAGAAATTTTTGCAGAAAAAAATTATTAATCAGTGGGTCAAAGGATAAAGAATCCGTACCGCAAACCGACACAGGTGGACAAGCGTAAGTATGCTAAGGTGAACGGGTGAAACCTCGTTAAGGAACTCGGCAAATCAGTGGCCGTAAGTTCGCAATATGGCCTGCCCTGCGTGCAAGCGTTAGGGCCGCAGCAAACGTATTTCAAGCGACTGTTTATCAAAAACACAGCTCCCTGCTAACTCGTAAGAGGATGTATAGGGGGTGAGGCCTGACCAGTGTTGGAATGTTAAGTTTGAGGGTGGTAGCAGCAATGTTACTGCTCATTGAATGAAGCACCAATGAACGTCGGCGATAACTATAAGTGACGATTGTAGTTATAAAACTTCGCTATATGCTGGAAACTCTGTAGTATCTGATGCTACTATGGTATAATAAATTAAAGGTGGATTTACCCCTTTACTATTATGCAAAGTGAAAAAGCATTCAGTGCAGACAATCAGCAGGAAAGACTAGAAATATATGGATGGGTAACTGGATTTGTGGATGGAGAAGGGTCTTTTCTTGTAAATATATTTCAATCTCCAAGAGCAAAAAGCAAGTGGCAAGTATTTCCTGAATTTAATGTTTCACAATCATTAAAAGGAAAAGATTTGCTGCATAAATTAGAAAATTTTTTTGCTTGCGGACATATTTATGCGCACAATGCAAGAAATATAAAACAAGACAAATGGGATCCTCTCTATAAATATTGCGTCAGAAATAGAAGCGAATTACAAGAAAAAATTATTCCTTTTTTTAAAAATCATTCTTGTTTTGGCAAAGCCAAAAGAAATGATTTTAAGAGATTTGTTAAAGTAGTTGAAATGATGAACAGGGGAGAACATTTAACAAAGAAAGGAATGATAAAAATTGCTAAAATCGCAGAAAAAATGACGCATCGCAAACCATTTAAAGAATCGTCCATATTCAAATTTCTATTATCCTCAGAGACTACACGCGAAGCGTCAATTCGTTTCCTTTTAATTAAAAATTTAAAATTTAAAATTAAAAATTGGAGCGAAGCGACGATGATATAGTCCGATCTCTATGGCGACATAGAGGCTGATCTGAAATGGTCTAATAAAAAGATGAATCGTCCAAAGGTAACAAAAACGCAATTGCTTTTGTAAAACTTGGCTATATGCTGGAAACTCCGTAGTATCCGGCGCTACCCCGATTATATCGAGGGTGAAAATGCGTCCGGCGGTGCCCGCTAAAATTTTTGTAGCACAAAAACTTAGGCAGGTGAACGGACAATCAGCAGGGAAGAAGGAAAATTTTTTCTAACCCTCAACGACTATACGCCAGGCCCCGCCAATCGTTTAGGTTGATTTGCGACAAAGTGTCGCAAATCAACATCTTTATGAAGGGCGGGGAAGATATAGTCTGAACTGCATGGCGACATGCAGAGTTAACCAGAAATGAGTTAACCGCGCAATAAGATTGACTTACTTATAATTGGTGAAGGAGCGAGCAAGAGAAATAACAATTTCTCTTGCGAGCGAGTGAATCAATTATATGCACCTAAAGTGCATATTGCAGTAACAAATTTGAGCGTAATCCCTTGCCGGGTAAGTTCCGGCCCGCATGAATGGCTTAACGACTTGAAGACTGTCTCGACGAGGCGCCCGGTGAAAATGCAATAACAGTGAAGATGCTGTTTACCTGCAGCTAGACGGAAAGACCCCGGAAGCTTTACTGTAGTTAGATATTGTGTATTGATTTCTGATACGTAGCGTAGTGGTGAGCCTTTGAAGCGGTGATTTCGGTCATTGTGGAGGCGACGATGAAACAGCCATTTTTAGAAATTAATATTCTAATCCACTTTACTGTGGTGACAGTGTTTAATTGGCAGTTTAAATGGGGCATTTGCCTCCCAAAGAGTAATGGAGGCGTTTAAAGGTTGGCTAACTTCGGATGGAAATCGAAGCGATAGGGCAAAGCCACAAGCCAGCTTTACTGCAAGACGGCTATGTCGCGCAGTTGCGAAAGCAGAACTTAGTGAACCGACGTGTTTTCATAGAAAACACGAAGATCATCAGCCAAAAGCTACTCCGGGGATAACAGGCTAGTAGAGCCCGAGAGTCCATATCGACGGCTCTGTTCGGCACCTCGATGTCGGCTCAACTTATCCTGGGGCTGGAGCAGAATTTTTTCTACTCTCCTCTGCGGAAACGCAGAGGTAATATACAAGCTCAAAACGGGGAAAGCCTTAATAGACTTGCAAGTTTGCAGGTCCCAGATTATTGCTGTATAATTATAGTAATAATAATTAAGGGTAATCCCGTGAGAAAAATATTATCTGAAGTCAATAAAGCATACATTTCCGGACTTTTAGACGGAGATGGCGCAATTATGGCCTGCATTGAAAAACATACAGAGAAGAAGTTTGGTTTTAGAATCAGAATTTGCATCAAAATTAGTCAAAATAATTTCAAAATTCTCAATTGGTGTAAATTAATTACCATAATGGGAAATGTCAGGAACATTAGAAATAATGAATATGAATGGTTAGTTAGAAATCAAGAAGATGCTAAATTATTGTTAGAATTGCTGATTCCTTATTTGAAAATAAAGAATAAGCAAGCAAAATTAGCGCAAAAAATTCTAAACACTAAAATAAAAACCATAAAAGATTTGCTGAAAAATGCAAAATTAGCGGATGCATTGTCAAGATTGAATGTTCGTTCTCAAGGACGAAGAAAAAACTTTATGACAATGATCCAAGATAGTATTTCTCCTAACGACTGATTCTTGTCTTGAGACAAGATGAGATAGAAGTTTAATACGCTTCTATAACACGGCTTGCGCCTAAACTTTAATTGGTGACAATTAAAGTATGGCGAAGGTATAGTCTAACCCTATTAGTAATAATGGAAGGTCAGAGGTCCCAAGGGTCCGGCTGTTCGCCGGTTAAAAAGTTACGTGAGCTGGGTTCAAACCGTCAAAATGAACCATAATATCGAGATTACACGGCGGCTTTCTCAAGCAATTGAGATCGAAAAACCAACTCATATCGGTGGAATCCTAATAAAATATTGATATTTAACCTGTCATATATTAGGATAATACCGAGGGAAGTTGTGTATGAAAAAATTAATTCGTCAAACAAAAAGAGCATATCTGGCAGGTTTTCTTGATGGAGACGGCAGTATTTATGTGCGATTAAAACCAAATAAAACATATAAATTTGGTTTTCAAGTTGCGCCATATATTGTTTTATTCCAGTCACAGAAAGACCAGAAAAACTTTGAGCAACTTTGTTCAATAATAAATCTTGGCTATATGAGAATTAGAAAAGATGGAATTTTAGAATACATTATCGGAAGGCAAGAAAATATAGTTGAGTTTTTGAAATTAGTTGAGCCCTATGTTGTAATGAAAAAATTACAAGTAGGTTTGCTAAAAAAAATTATTATTGCAAAAAGTAATGTTAAAAGTAAAAAAGATTTTAAAGCTCTTGCGAAATTAATAGATACCTTTAGAGAATTAAATTATTCAAAAAAGAGAAAAATAAGGTACATATACTAACCCCGTAGAGACTTGCTTCTTTAAGAAGCGGATAGAATTAGTAATAATTTTATAAAACGTTGGTCCCCTGAAATTTTCAGGGTGGTGGTATAGTCCAAACATTTAGTAATAAGTGATTAAAGCGTAAGACAGGTTGGTCCCTATCTACTGCAGGCGTTGAGTTTTGAGGAGATTTGTTCCTAGTGAGCCCTTATGGGCTTTCGCTACTTCGTGAGACCTGTTGCATAATAAGACGATTAACGAAATTTTCAGATTTTGAAGCGAAAATTCGGAAAATTGAGGAGGTTTATATATTGTATAAGCCGACGAGATTTTACGAATTTGCAGCCAAAATATGAAAATTGCAGTTGAAGTTTTATTATGCAACGGGTCTGTAGAGTAATCCACGATGCCAATTCGGCTAATAACGGTGAAACCTTTTAGAAATTCTGGTTCGTTGATAATCATTATTGAATCGGTCCGATAATAATGGTACAGTTAACTTGAGGACCAGTAATTAATAAAGGCAATACCGTGGGAAGTTGTGCTATAATAAAAATATGGAAATAATAATTTCGTTAAGTTTATTAGTAATTGTCGGACTTCTAATAGCAATTCTTGTTGTGTCCCGTAAGATTTTTTGGGAATTGAGTGACATAAGAAACGACATAGAAAAAACTATCGGAGAAAAATAATTATAAAATAGCATTGACCCCGTAACGACTGAGGCTTTATGCCAAGATAGCGGTGAGAAATCCGCTATAACATGCCGACGCCCTAATCTGAAAAGATGGGTGAAGATATAGTCTATGCACGTGGTGACACGTGACTTAAACATGACGAGAGGACCGGAATGAACTGACCTCTGGTGTACCAGTTGTCCTGCCAAGGGCACCGCTGGGTAGCTAAGTCGGGAATAGATAAGCGCTGAAAGCATATAAGCGCGAAACTAACTCCAAGATGAGAACTCATAGATTCCCCGCAGATTACGGGGTTGATAGGCTCCAGGTGTAAGCTCAGTAATGAGTTCAGCCAGGGAGTACTAATAAATCATTTTATCCTTCGATATACTCAGAATTTTGAGTATATTTAATTCACATAACGCGTAAGTTTAGCCGCATTTTGCTATCGCAAAAGCGGAAATAGATACAGATTTTATTTATCTTATTTTTATGCAAATATTTAAGATTGTGAACAGTGTAAGAGAGTTATACTGGAAGTGCTCCACCTGATCCCATTTCGAACTCAGAAGTGAAATCTTCCAAGGCCGATGGTAGTCGTTTTCCGGCGAGAGTAGGTAACTCTCCTACAGTGTTCATAATCTTTCAAAAAGCCGATTTTAAGAGTCGGTTTTTTTTGATGCATCAATATTAAATTTGACGCATAATTTTTAACGGAGTAAAATGAATTAGAAATTAAACACCCTTCGGCAAGCTTAGGGCGCTTCGACTTGCGCAAGAATATAACTTGCACCGAGCGAAGCCCGAGCGAGGCGAGAAGGGATGGGAAGCGTGAACGGCGTTAAAAAACTTTCAGTTAACAAAAGAAACAATAATCTTTTTAAAATTCTTATCGGATGCGCCGTTGTTTTATTTATATTGGGATTCTTAAATATTTTTATTCTGTCGATTAAGAACTCTTTTTACGTTTTTTCCGAACCTCTGCAAAAAACATTCTGGTCAGCCGGGGAGTCTTCATCATCTTTTTTGGCATCATTATTAAATGCTGGGTCTTTGGCAAAAGAAAACGAGGATTTAAAAAGCCAAAACGATCAGCTTTTATCCCAGTTGGCTCTTTTGCAGTCGACCCAGCAGGGCAATCAGGAACAGGGCGAAGCTTCTGCATTTTACCAAAACAGCGGGTTCAAGCTTTTGATGGCAGGAGTAATTGGATTGGAGGATAATGATATTCTTTCAATAAATAAAGGGTCGGCCGACGGGATTTCAGAAGGCATGCCCGTAATCAACCGGCAGAACGTGCTTTATGGAAAAATTTTTAAAGTCTACAAGAATTTTTCAGAGGTAATGCTGATTTCCAGCAAAAACAGCGTTGTGAATGTTAAAATACAGCAGAACCAGAACAATCAGGATTTACAAGACGCAAGCAAAAACATAGAGGTTGACGGAGTAATTAAAGGAAATGGAAATTTGTCTGCTTATTTGGATTTAATTCCCATAAGCAGCGCGATAAACCCTCAAGACGTTTTGGTGACATCTGCGATAGACAAATTTTTTCCAAAAGATTTGTTGGCGGCCAAAATAGATCAGGTCCAAAAAAATGACCAAAATCCATTCCAGCAGGCCAAAATAAATTTATATTTTGACATCAGGTCTGTCGATAATCTTTTTGTAATCACTAATTATAAACAGGAAAAATAAGACACACCCTTCGGTGTGGCTCAGGGTGATTTTCTCGCTTAACTCAAAAATCATGTGGCAGAAAATATTGATTACGTTCATCCTTTTTTATATTTTTGTATTGCTGCAAATCAGTTTTTTTGCATACTTTAATTTATACGGAACGGTTCCAAATCTTGTTTTCATTCTTTTTTTTCTTTTGGTATTTTTCGAAAAGAATGGGAGGAATTATCAGATTATAATATACGCGGCGATGGCGGG
>Ga0210057_1006289_pt1 | contig 14812 bp, 14 predicted proteins | sample CryGeyCG2114_010_2_FD_183968 | JGI IMG/M metagenome (GOLD analysis project Ga0210057, IMG submission 183968) | Groundwater microbial communities from aquifer - Crystal Geyser CG10_big_fil_rev_8/21/14_0.10 (SPAdes) (version 2) | ecosystem: Environmental > Aquatic > Deep subsurface > Groundwater ... | reverse complement strand
AAATTTGAAATGTCTAACTTGGTCGGGGCGGGGAGATTTGAACTCCCGATCTCAGGACCCCCAGCCCTGCGCCTTAGCCAGCTAGGCCACGCCCCGAAAGTATTATTTAGCGTACCACAAACACAAGGCACAAACAACTAGCCCCGCCTTTTCAGACGGGGCTAGTTTGAGGAATCGAAATCGTTTGATTCCATCATGCATCTCCTTTCCTCTCTTATCGCGCTTTGCATTTATTGGCATAGCGCGTAGCTCTTGGCAATAGTGTTTCCCTGAATAATATTAGGCTTAAGCAATCCATATACCTGCACGCAAGATAAATCCTGCGTATGGTCATAGAAATGCTAATCAGATTAAGGCCCAAGGTGTTCTCAGCATAACGCCCACAGGCGAATGCGATTTGAACTCCTAAAAGGCACTATTTGTCGGAAACCTATAACACAAGAGCTATTGTTATTATACATCAAAAAAGGAGCCAGGCAAACACTGGACTCCTTTGGCTTACATTAGATAAATTGGCCTTTAGTTATCAACACATTGTGCACTTCTTAAAACAAATTTGGCAAAAAAACCGCAGCTATAACAATGATTCCAAGGATTAAAATTGTGTTAATTATTCCTAAAGCGTTTGATAATTTCTTGATGATCTTATTAGACATATCTATTTTACTTTCGGATACATTATCATGTCATCACTTCTGTCGTAATCAAATATTTGCTCGCCCTTGCCAAACCAATGCTCAATCTCGTGCTTTGCCTCTTCTTGAGTTTCAGATGCATGAATTAAATTCATTACCGCTCTCTTATCTCTGTTGGCTGCAGCTGCGCTATCTACTGAATAATCTCCGCGTATTGTTCCTAATTCTGATTCAGAAGGCATTGTGTGTCCAGCCAGCTTTCTTGCCATATCAACTGCATGCGCACCTTTAACAATCATAATTACAACTGGCCCAGATGTCATAAAATTAATAAGCCACTTGCGCACCATTGGCCCAATTTTTTCCGCCTTATCTGTTCCAAGCTCTTTTTGCGCGTCATACCCATACTTTTCATAAGTTGCCAAAGTTTTTTCTCCAAGGCGAGTTATCCAGGCCTCATCTTTAGGGTAATGATCATCAATCTGTTTTACTGTTGGCTTAAAAAGGCGCAACCCAACAACTTTCAGACCAACCTGCTCTATTCTTCGGATAATCTCTCCAGTTAAGCCGCGTTGGACCGCGTCTGGCTTTGCCATTAAAAAAGTAATTTCTTCTCTTGGATGTGTTGCCATATTAATGAGTATTAGTTTATTTAATTAATGATTTAATTTTTTCAAGCACTTGGGAAGGGGTAAAATTCGCTTTCACCATATAATCGGTTGCGCCAAGTTTTTTGCCTTTTTCAATATCTTCTTCCTGACCAAGATTGGTAAGCATGATGATAGGCGTGTCTTTGTACTGCGGCATTTCCCGCAATTGCTTTAACACAGCGAATCCGTCCAATTTAGGCATAATTATATCAACCAATACAATATCAAATGTGCCTGCTTGTGCTTTGGCAACCCCGTCTTCTCCATCAACCGCGACCACCACCTCAAGCCCTTCTTTGGTGAATTTTGTATTATACATTGAGGCAAGCATTTCCTCGTCCTCAACTAGCAATACTTTTAATTTTGTTTGTGTATCAGGCATAATGAGATTATTGTAGCAAATATACGGTAAAAAGCAAGCGACTTTGTGTTATCGCAACTCAACATATTCCCCATCACTCACTAGCCGGATATCGCCTGTCTCGTCCGTACGCAGGATAGTGATTAAACGCGCTTTCAAGCGATTGATAGTGCGCGGCTTTGGATGTCCATAACTATTATCCGCTCCAACAGAGAGGATTGCGACTTCGGGTTTAACTGTATCTAAAAATTCTTCTGATGATGAAGTATCAGACCCATGGTGCCCTGCTTTCAAGATTTCTGATTCAAGATAAGAGCCATATAGCGCGACTAATTCATTTTCTGTTTCTATGTGCGCGTCTCCTGTAAGCATCGCGTCAATCTTGTTATCAGAAAATTTCGCCACAATTGAGGCCAAGTTATTATCTTCAATATCTTTGCCAACAAAATCAATATTAGGATATAAAACATCAAGAATCACATTATCTCCGAATTCATATATTTGCCTTTGCGACACATAATTCACTGGAATTTTTTTACTGTTGATTATGCTCCACATTGCTTCATACATTGAACTATCATGCACAATGCCTGGATCCAAAAAAAGATCAACATCATACCGCTCAAGAACTGACACAAGGCCTCCAATATGGTCCGCGTCTGGATGAGTCGCGATTACCATGTCAAGCTTATGATCAAAGAAAGAAAGATTGCGCCCGAGCCGATCTAAAACGCGATTATCTTTGCCTCCATCTATAAGGATATTCTGGCCATATCTAGTTTTGATGAGGATGCTGTCCCCTTGCCCAACATCTAAAAAAATAATTTCCGCACTGCCAGAGCGCGCATGAATATTGAAAAATAGAACCACGGTCAAAACACAAGATAAAACAGTTGCACCGCTGATGAGTATAATAATTCGTTTGAGATGTTTGAGAAGCATAGTGTAAAATCAAAATGACAAAGCTCAAATTTCAAAACATTTGAACTTTGGATTTTGGATTTGTTTTGACATTTGAACTTTGAGTTTTAGGTTTTGACATCCGCCACACTCCCCACCACAAGGCCATATACACAGCTATCATCATCACCCAATGAAATCCGCCCAAATCCAAAGACGCGAATTTCAAGGAAGACAATGCTTCTGCCATGCGAATCATATACTCCAAAAGAAGCCAAGCAGGCCAAACTAAAATCTGGCCCAATGATGTCCACAGCATTCCAGCGCTTCCCGCTACAAAACCTATTGCCATTGTCAAAGGAATCGCGGGCAAGATAAGAATATTTGCCAAAGGCGCCACAAGTGAGAGTCGGCCAAATTGATATAGGATGAGCGGAGTGGTAGTAATCATTGCGGATAATGTTGTGACTAATGCTTCTTTCACGCCAAACAATTCTGGTAAGCGCTTGGTATAATTTTGAAAAATCGGATTAATATATACCAATCCCACAGTCGCAAGAAATGACAATTGAAACCCAGCGTCAAACACTAAAATTTTCGGATTAACTAACAGCATAACAAACGCGGTAAACACAAGCGCGTTTGTTGCGCGCGAAGCCCTGCCTAATTGTTTGGCAAGCAGGACAAATATGCCCATTATGCCAGCACGGACAACAGACGCGCTCGCGCCAGTCATTATGACGAATATGACAATGCCCCCAGTTATCCACCAAAACGCTCTTCTTTTATTAACCCCAAGAAACTGCAAAAACCCGATTATAACTGCCGCGATAATGGTAATGTTTGATCCGGAGATTGCTATGATGTGCGTGGTGCCAGTGCGATTGAATGCCTCAAGAAGATATTCAGGTATTCCCCTGCGAGCTCCGACGAGAAGGCCTGCCAAAAACGCGGCATGTGGTTCTGAAATGATTTTGTTGATAGTATCCATGAAATATGTCTTAACCGCCAAAATACCGCGCATGATAGGATTTGCTTTTCCTGTATCAATTTTTTGGATAGAGCCGCGCCAGCACACGCTATATATGTCATACCTGGCCAAGTATTTATCATACGCGAAATCCTCTATTTGTTCTGGCTTCTCTATTGCGCATGATACGCGCACTAAATCTCCATATTCATATTCAGGATATAGATTTGTTTTGACAAGGAGCTTGCCTTTAATTCCCCCTCCTGTATTCAGGAGGGGGTCAGGGGGTGGTTGCGCAATTGACCGCACAGACAAAGTCAACTTCTGATGATCCAGTCGCACATCTGGCTCCTGAATCACCACTCCTTCAACGACCACGCTCTGCCCGTTATAGTGCGCGATGTGCGATGAGTCTTCCAAATTCGGCTGAGATAAAATCATGCGCCCTATTCCTAAAATAAAAAATAGCGCGCACAGCGCTATTATTTTGTATTTCCTATTTGACCAGAACACTATCAACACAACCGCATCAAGCAACAACAAAGCATACATATACATAAAATCAACCGCAATAAACGACACTGCTCCCACGCCGATTATGAATGACAATAAGCACAATAAGAATATTTTTGATTTGCTTATCCTCCGCATGACGTTATTGCTTAGCTAACCACTTTACATACGCTTCCGCGAAATTGTCAAGCTCGCCCCGCAAAACTGCGTCAACATTGCTCGTTTCCAAACCAGTGCGATGGTCTTTGGCTAATTTGTAAGGATGTAAGACATATGACCTGATCTGCGAACCCCATTCCGCGCTTTTGACAGTTCCGCGGATGCGCCTTTCAGCGGCATCTCGATCATCTGATTGTTTTTTAGCTAAACGAGATTTCAAAATCTTCATAGCAGTTGCTTTATTCTGCTGTTGGCTGCGCTCATTCTGGCATGTGACTACGATGCCAGATGGATCATGAACAATCCTAACAGCGCTATCAGTAGTATTTACTGACTGACCCCCATGGCCAGACGCGCGGAAAACATCCACGCGAATATCTTCATCACGAATTTCAACATCATCAGAATCTCCTAAATCAGGAATAATATCAACCAAAGCAAAAGAAGTATGCCGCATTTTTTCAGCGTCATACGGAGAAATGCGCACTAATCTATGCACGCCTGCCTCGCTTTTAAGCCATCCATAAGCGCCTTGGCTCAATGCTTCAAATGTCGCGCTTTTTATTCCTGCCTCGCTTCCTCTTTGCCTGTCTATAACCCGAGTTTTAAAATCTTTTTTCTCGCAAAATCGCAAAAGCATTCGCTCAAGCATTTCAGCCCAGTCCTGCGCGTCTGTGCCTCCTGCTCCTGCTGAAATTGAAACAATAGCTCCTTTTTGATCAAACTTTCCGTTAAAAAACACTAAAAATTCCTGCTTGCTAAAAATGCTTGCAAGCTCTTCTGATTTTCTTTCTACTTCCTGCTCTAATTCTTCGTCTTTTTCTTTTTCAAGCTCGCGCGCTAAATCAAGCGTTGATACTGTATCAAGCTTCAAAGATTCCCAAATTCCAACTTCATTGCGCAATTGGTTCAAGCGCTGATTAACTTTTTGCGCTTTTTCTGGATTCTGCCAAAAATTTTCTGACTGTGTTTCTGATTCCAATTCTTTTATTTTTTCCTGCTTTTTATTGATGTCAAAGCAACCTCTCTGTTTCAGCGATTTTCGCGGAAAGCTCTTGTAATTTTTTTATTGTCTCATGCATATTATTTTTTTTCTGATAATAATGCTTCAACCTCTTTTTCCTCGCCTTTATGATATATCTTTAAGCGCACAATCTCATTGGGCTTGTATTTGGCAAGAAGTTTTGCTAAATTATTTTCTTGGGTTACTTTTTCTCCATTAACTTCCAAAATAATATCATTTTCAACCAGTCCTGCCTTGTCAGCAGGAGACCCAGGAACCACAGCCAAATCCATACGCGTTTCTCCGCGCACAATCAAAGCCCCATAATCAATATCAATAATATCATTGGCTTTAGCGATTTCCTCATTCAAAAGAATATATCGCACACCCAAGAACGGCCTCACAATCCTGCCATACTCGCGCACGCTCTCTATTACGCTTTTCACGCTGTTTATTGGAATAGCAAACCCTATAAGCTGGCCTTCTTGCGAAACCGCGGTATTAACGCCAATTACCTTGCCAAACAAATCCAAAAGCGGGCCACCTGAATTTCCCGGATTAATTGCCGCGTCTGTCTGAATCGCCTCTTCAATCTCCTCGGACATTCCAGAAGAATCTCCAGCCACAATGCGCCTATTTATGCCTGATACAACGCCTTTAGTCACAGTATTCTGGAATTGACCCAAAGAATTGCCAATCGCGATCACAGTTTGGCCGATTTTAATTTGATCAGAATCTCCGAAATCAAGAATAGGAAGATTATCCGCGTCAATCTTTAAAATCGCGATATCATTCATGTCATCGCGCGCCAGTACTTTTGCCGTATACTGAGTACCATCATTAAGAACAACAGTGTATTCAGCGTTCTCCCTCTCAACCACATGCCTATTCGTAACTATCATGCCGTCTGTTGTAATTATGAATCCGCTTCCTCCTCCAACTTCTTGTTTTCCTGACTGTGGAGGAGAATAGAACGGCGTGCCAAAGAAAAAGAAATTATCAAATGGAGATCCTGGGCCGGTTTGATTATAATAGTCCGAAAGATCCTGAGTAATGATGATAGATACCACTGCCTTTGATGATTGCTCAACTACTTGAGTAGTTGCGCTGTCTTCTACCACTATTTTTGAAGAATTATCAGATGAATTTTGCCCGCTTCCTGATGAGCCAGAATCAATGCCAAGCGAATTGCTTACATATGACCAAAGATTATCATTAGCATATCCAGCCAAAAGCGCGCCACTTACTCCTCCGACTAATCCGCCCGCAATCACGCTTACTAAAGCAGTTATAATAAGAGCGTTTCGTATTGGTTGTGGAATATTTTTAAAACTCATATGCTTCTTGCTCTAATTATTGTTTTGCCTCGAATAACTTATCAACAAATCCGCCTCCTTGCAAAATAGTGCTTCCAGTTCCTCCGCCCAAAAGATCAGAATATGTTGATAAAAATTGGCGCAAAATCGGAGGAAGATAAATAATAGCCAGAACAATAGGCCCAATAATCAATACAATTTTAATAACATTCAAAATTTGTCCGAACAAGATGTATCTCCGGGTTTTTTTCACGTACTCAAGGACTTGTTTTGTTAATTCAAGATTTTCCTTTACTATGCTTTCCATTGTTCCTTTTTGCGGCTGGTTTTGATTTTGGTTTGAAGGCATATGTTTTTCTTTTATTTAATTTTTTTGATGAAGATTTCTTTTTATAATTAATTTTTTTGCGCCTCTTTCCTATTAGCTTATGCAATTCATCATAGAATGTGTGCACATCTTTGAATTCTCGATAAACTGACGCGAACCTGATATACGCGATTTTATCCAATTTTTTCAAATGCTTCATTGCCAAATCCCCAATCTGCGATGCTTTGATTTCAGTCCTATTGAGCCGGTACATATCTCGCTCAATATTAGAAATTAGTATGCGCATCTCTTGATTAGTAACTGGCCTCTTTTCCAATGCCTTATAAATTCCATTGGATAGCTTTTCTCTTGAATATGCCTCATGTCTTCCATCTCGCTTTATAACAGTGACATTAAGAATTTCAGTTTCCTCGCGCGTTGAAAATCGAAAACCGCACTTTTCGCACTCCCTTCGACGACGAACCGTGTTATCTTGTTCTGAAAGACGGGAATCCAATACTTTAGTTGCTTCATGAGTGCATGCTGGGCATAACATATTAATTCATTTTCTTGCGAATGAACGCTGGAATTTCCAGCTCTTCCTGATCTTCTTCTTTTTCTACTGATTCTTCCAATACTCTGTCTTCAATAATTGAAATTGGGGCTGATTTCTGTTTCGCGCTTTCAGTATTCCTCTCAAAAAATACAGATCTTTTCCTTTCCATTTCTTCCAGGTTTCCAAACTCTTCCGCGTTCTCCATAACTGGATGACTGCGATTTCTTCCTGTTCCTTCAAACCCAGTCGCCACAACTGTTATCTTTACCTCGTCTTTCATTTCTTCATTTATAACAGCGCCAAAAATTACTTTAGCATCATCATCAGCCGCGCCTGTTATAATCTTAGCTGCCTCGTTAATTTCATACATGCCAAGATCAGATGATCCAGTAATGGTAAATAATATTCCGCGCGCGCCATCAATTGCCATTTCCAACAAAGGACTGTCAATAGCTGCTTTTGCCGCGTCAATAGCTCTGCTCTCGCCTGATCCTCTTCCAATTCCCATTAAAGCTGATCCTGATCCGCTCATAATTGCTTTTACATCCGCAAAGTCAACATTAATCAAACCAGGCACAGTAATAAGCTCTGAAATGCCTGCAACGCCCTGGCGCAATACATCATCAACCACTTTAAAAGCGTCCATAAGCGAGGTCTTTTTGTCTATTACCTGCAAAAGACGGTCATTTGGAATAGTTATTATTGTGTCTACTTTTTCTGAAAGCTCTTCAAGCCCAGCCTCAGCAATAGCCCGCCTTTGCTGGCCTTCAAACATAAATGGCTTTGTAACAATAGCAACCGTGAGTGCGCCTAAATCACGCGCAATATCAGCTATAATTGGAGCTGCTCCTGTTCCAGTGCCTCCGCCAAGGCCGCAAGTTATAAATACCATGTCAGTGTCTTTGATTATATCCTTTAGCTCGTCCTGAGTTTCTTCAGCGCTTTTTCTGCCTAAATCAGGATTCATGCCAGCGCCTAATCCGCGGGTAACTGTTTGGCCTATATGAACTTTTGTTGATGCCTTATTGTGATGCAAGGCCTGGGCATCTGTGTTCACGGCCACAAACTCAACGCCCCGGATTTTTTCTTCAATCATCCGGTTTACAGCGCTTGAGCCGCCTCCTCCAACTCCAATAACTTTTATTTTAGCGAATGTTTCGATTTCTGGTTTGATTTCCATATTATTAATCTTTCATTTACTATCAAATTTTGTTTTAATGCTATGGCTTGAAAATTCTAATAATTGACTTGAATTGTCCTGTGATTGCCTGAATAGAGCCAAATCCTTTTATCTTCATTAAGCTTGAGCGCGAACTTCCTTGAAAGCCGCGATTTATGTGTCCCCATTTTACCAATCCAACTGCTGTGGCGTATTCTGGATTTGAAAGCTTGTCAATGGCGCTCTCCACTCCAATTGGAAATCCGATTGCCGCAGGGAGCCTAAATACTTTTTTAGCGACTTCAGTTAAGCCAGAGAGCTTGGCGCCTCCTCCTGTTAATATCGCGCCAGCTGGTAATTTGCCTGATCTGCCAACTGCTTTTAGTTCCTTGTCAACCATATGAAAAATTTCTTCAACCCTGGCTTCTATAATTTCAGCTAAATATTTTCTAGAGAAATCTCCATTCTCTTGCTCGTCAATTTGCGAGAATGAAATCTGGTCCGCGCCTTGGGATAGGCCAGAGAGAGTTGATCCATATTGAATTTTTATCTTTTCCGCTATATCAATATTAGTTCGCAATCCAATGGCAATGTCATTTGTGATGTGCGCTGAGCCTATTGGCAATACTTTTACTAGAAGTATATCCCCTTCTTCAAAAACTAAAATACTAGTAGTGGCAGCTCCCATGTTAACAAGCACAACTCCTAAATCTTTTTGCCTTTCAGTTAAAGTTGCTTCAGCAGAAGCTAATGATGATAAAACTAGATCATCTATATTTATGCCTGAAAGCGAGATAGCTTTTGTAAGATTTTTTATGTGCGCGCTCTGGCCTTCAATAATCTGGGCTTCTACTTCTAGCCTAACCCCGTTCATTCCGATTGGATCTTTTATGTCTGTTTGATTGTCAATTGAAAAAGTGCGAGGCAGAACATGTATGATCTCGCAATTCGGCGGCACGCTCACTGCTTGGGCCGCTTCTAAAACCCGATCAACATCATCTTCGCGTATTTCTCCGTCTGCCCTAGAAACCGCGATAACGCCTTTGCTGTCTTGGGCTGTTATATGGCTTCCGGAAATGCCAACAATAGCATGGTCAATTGCCAGGCTTGTCATTTTTTCAGCTCGCGTTTTAACTGTGATAATTGAATCAACTACTTCTTCAATGCTTCGTATTGTTCCTTTTGACACTCCGCTAGATTCTCCTTCTGAAAGCCCAATAATATTAACGCGATCATTATCCTGATTTACTTCTCCAATCGCGATGCGGGTATAGCTTGAGCCAATGTCTATTCCTGTTATTAGTTCTATCTGAGCCATAATGCTTTTATTTATATATTATTCTTCTTTGAGTATACAAAAAACAAGCCAAAATGTAAATGGATTTACTTGTCCACATATTGAACAAATTTTGTGTACAGCTTTTATGGGTGTTGTACCAAATTTGTGTACAAAGAAATTAAAAGAATTTTTCCACTACATACGGCCAAAAAATAAGTATTCCAACAACCGCTGCTCCAACACAGGCAAGCAGTACAAAGCCAGCTAAAGCATCTTTGATTTCTTTAATCATGTCTTTGTACCTTGGCTCTACTAAATCTATTACTCTTTCCAAAATTGTGTTGATACCTTCAAGCGTGATTACTGAAAACGCGATAACCAGCACCACTATAAACTCAATGCCATTGATATTGAGCCAAAGAGCTGCCGCAATTACTAATATGCCGATAACAGACATAAGCCGAACGCTAGTATCTCGCGTAACAACTGAGAATAATCCGCACAAAGCCCGCTTTGTCCTCCTAAAAATATTTATTCGCATATAATTTTTTTAGTTAAATCATCCATTTTAATTTCTTGCTTTTTTGTTTTGTGGTCAAATCCGATTAAATGCAAAAGCCCATGAGTGAACAAAAAGCTCAACCACCAAACAAATCCCACATCCATATCCTTTGCCTGCTTGCGAGCAACAGCAGGACAAATTATAATATCGCCTAATTCATCGTTACTAAATGATTCAAATGAGAGAACATTCGTGGCATATGCCTTGTTGCGATATTTTGAGTTCAATTTCTTAGATTCATTTTCTGAAACAAAAATTACGCTTATGGATTTTTCGCGGATTTTTTTCTTGTACAATTTTTGTGTTCGCTTAAATAAACCCAAAAGCACTGCCTTTGGAATTCGGGCAGTGCCTGAAACTTGGTTTATGAACGTGATACTCATAATTTTATTACAAAGCATCTGGCGTAGTGCTCCCTGAATCATCACCATCCTGATCTTGCGCGTTATTATCATTAATCGTGTTTCCGAACGCAAAGCTATTATAGAAATACTCAAACATATTTGGCCAGCTTATCTCATCCCGCGTGCCGCGATTATAAGTAAGAATATAAATAATTCCATCTTTTGACACGTACAAAGTCAGGCCATCTGGGCTCCATACAGCAGGCCTTCCATCAAGAACAGCCACATCAAGCTCAATGTTTTTTAGGGATGGAGACATGGATCTGAACCAGTCAACAATCGGGGTATTAAGCGGATTTTCCTGAATCAGCACTTCAAAAAATTCTTCTGTTTCTGAAATAAAGAGAACCTGCTTATTAGTTGTATCAAGCGAATCAGCCAGCCATCCAGACGGATAGCTAATCTGGTATCCATAAGTCGCGTTTGTGTATTGCGCGAATATACCAGAACTTTCCAATAAAGCTCCATCTGACGCCAAAGGGCTGTATCCATTCAAAATCTCTTCCAAATCAGGATATGTGTCTTCATCTGAATCAACGCTTGAAAAAGAAGTTCCAATCATTTCTTCTTCAGCGTCAGTTAATCCATCTTCATCAGTATCAATAGAAGGAACTGCTTTTGTGAAATTCAAATTTTGTTCTGGATTTTCTTCTGCTTTAGCTGGATTCCAAATAACCGCGATAGTTCCAGTTGGCAGTTTTTCTAAAGTTAAAATAAATCCTGCTTCTGTTGCTTGATAATCATCAAATTCCTGCCATTTAACTCCGCGCAAATACGCTGGATAAATATCTGCCATATTTGCTTCTTCTGGAATATCTGATAAAACAATTTCTATTGAAAGCGCTTCATCAAACGACACGCCAGAAGGATATATGCTATATAATCCACCTATGATCGCGCCTTCTTCAGGTAAAGTCAAATCATCCGATAAAAGAGATGTAATTCCTATTCCTGTGCCAAAAACTTGCGCCACTGTGGCTGGAATAGTAATTTCCATTGAGCCAATTAAGATATTACTGCTATCATACGCTTGCGTGGAAATTATTTTTTCTGTTATGCTTGGATCTTCATTTTCTTGGTTTGCTCCTTGAGCTGGCGCTGATTGCGCTGGTGCTTGGGCTATTGGAGAAGTAGCTTCCTTTGGAGAAAGAAATACTATATATAAAACAACGCAAAGCGCGATTAAAGCCACAAACGCTACTGAGCCTAAAATCAAAAACTTTTTATTTATTCCTGATGTTGGCGTAGCGCCAGTGTTTGGCGCGTCTGGTATTTTTGGAGTTTTTCCTTTTTGGGGCAGATATTGCTGAGGCATTACTGTGAATTTGTCTTCCGCAATATCAATAGAAACAGCTGGTTGCTTGTTTTTGTTTTGCGCCTCTACTGTGGTTTTTTCAGTGGAAGCTTGTTTGTTTTTTCCAAATCCTAACATAATTTTTATTGTGCTTTTTCAAAATCTAATAATTTTCCATCTCCTAAAGGATTATATCCATTTTGTACTTCTTCTCCATCCAAATATGAATCATTGTCAGAATCCTTATCTAAAGGATCTGTGCCGAAAATTGAAACCTCTTCCCAATCGCTCAGACCGTCATTGTCGCTGTCAACTAAGCGATAATTTGTGCCTATGTCAAACTCTTTCGCGTCAGTTAATCCGTCTTGGTCTGTATCTTTTGACGACATATCTTGTGCAATAGGGTTCAAGGCCTTGTCTTGCTGTGTTTGTTTGAAATTATCCAGTAAACTAGCGCTATCTTGATTATCTTCTTGGCTGTTATCAATCTGTTCCTGATTTTCCGCTGGAGCAATAGGAGTTTGAATATTGTTTTCTGGCGCGCCAACATCTTGGTTTTGTTCTGCTTGTTTGGGTAATGTGCTTTTGAAAACGAAAAACGCAATTACTGCTATTGTGATAATTCCAGAAGTTATTCCTAATATTATGAATAATTTTTTAAAAGGAAAACTGCTTTCTTCTTTTGCGCCTGACACTTGATTAGAAGGCACGCTGTTTCCTTCTGCTGTAGGCAATGGCTTAAGCTTTCCGCTTGTTAGCGCGGTTGGCGGCCCGGGCTGAATCATGCTCTCCCCCCCTGCCTGAGGGGGGGATTGAGGGGGGGTGGGAGTGCTGTCTGTATCAGCAAATATATCCTCTACTGCCTGCGGAGTGGCTGGTTTTGCATCTGGCGCCTGTCCTGATTGAGCTGGTTGCATTGGTTGTGCGTTATCTTCAAACATAAATATATTATAACACAAAATTATAAATTTCTAAAACTAGTATTGTTTTGTGTACTGTATGTTATAGCAAGAATTTCCATCTGGCAAAGACCATCCATCTCCTTGAATTATATTTCCCCAGTTCTCATTGCTATATTCTAAATTCATTCTAAATATTGCTTGATTTTCTGTAGTATACTCATATCTATAAAAAGTAGATTTTCTTCCGTCTGCAAAATTTCCAATACATGAAAAATCAGTTCCATTCCAGCAAGTTGGCTGAAGATTATCCGCGCAATTAATCACGTTTTTATCAGGATCGCTTTGCACTGGATCTTTTGGCATTTGAATTCCTAAATCAGCGCTTAGGCCTGCTTGCCAAGAAGGCCAGGTACTTGCTGAAAATCCTTTTTTAAATGATCCTGATTCAAGCTTTACTGCCGGGTATTTCGCGTCTAATACCTGCTTTACTGTATTCGCGTCTTCAATTCGCTTAAGATCGCGGCGCAATTTATTTTGTTCATCAGTATCTTCAATATTCACCAAAAATCTCCAATTTTCAACTAATTGATTATAAATATTAATACTATCTTCATTTGCATTATCATTTATTGAAATCAAGTATATATTATTATAAATTGACGGAACAATTGCCTTGGTATCATTTATAGCACTCACGTATATTGTGCGCCCATCTTGCAATGCGTCAAAACCATGAATAGATATTTTTTTTGGGCTGCCTTTGGTAAATTCTTGGTTATTATACCACTCTTGAACTGATTGGTTTTTCGCATTCTGAAGCACTCTGATTCCTATGGCATCATCCAAACCTTCAGGAATAAAGAATAATTCTTTTAATAATCCTTGCACAGAGCGCAAGTCATTAGGACCGTCTCCAACATCATCAATGCCAACTTCTACTTTCATGTCAAGATTAGGCAGAATACTCTGTCCATTATCTTTGCAATAGAACATTGAAAAATTAGTTCTGATATCTTTTGTTGTATTTGAGTAAGTTAAATTTGTATCATTCCACGCTTTCCCATTCTCTATCATTGAGGCAGGCCAAGGATTTTCACAAATAAACACGCGCACTTCTGTTGAGCCGGTTATTCCGCCCGCGTTTGCGCTTATATTTGCTGAACCATTTACTCCTTTTATGGCAAACAATTGCTGTATATCTTCATTAACTTCAGCGTCTGTTTTGGTTGCGCTTGATAGAATTCCTATATCAGATGATTGCCAAACAACAACATTGTCTGGATCTGCTATTTGGCCTGCTTTGTTTATGCCTACTGCGGTAAAAATTCTTTGATGCTCGTTTGCGCTGTCTTGGTCTCCATTGCACGCGTTTCCAGCGCATGTATATACTGGTGCGTTTGGATTAATTTCTAAATGAGTAAGTTTACATTGTTCTATACTTCCGCTAGCTACTGTGGGAAATTCTTTCACGCATATTTCATTGTTTTCCTGATCCGCGCAAATACTTGCTTCTCCTGATTGCAAAACTCCATTTGTAATGCTCATAAGTCCTGTATTTGCTTCATCAATATATCCTTTTAGAACAATTTCGTATGCCTTGCTTGTTAAAAGCGCATTCTCTGGAATAAACCAAAGCTGTGATTTTGAATAAAATATTTCAGACATTATGGTTCCAGCAAGCGCGTCTGTTGTTTCTTTCTCGCGTACTATAAAATTACTATTTGCCATTTCTTCTGAAGTAAGCGCTGTTCCAAGCGGAACACCAATTGTTTCAGTATCAAGCTTGCCTTTAAGTATAACTTCAACAATCATGTTTGGGCATGCTAAATCAGTGCCTGACGG
>Ga0210057_1006287_pt1 | contig 14814 bp, 15 predicted proteins | sample CryGeyCG2114_010_2_FD_183968 | JGI IMG/M metagenome (GOLD analysis project Ga0210057, IMG submission 183968) | Groundwater microbial communities from aquifer - Crystal Geyser CG10_big_fil_rev_8/21/14_0.10 (SPAdes) (version 2) | ecosystem: Environmental > Aquatic > Deep subsurface > Groundwater ... | reverse complement strand
ATAACCAAAGTTCCCAAAACTAAAAAATAGCCAAGCATTACCCAGAAGCCAACTTTGAGAGTAATATAAGGCAGGGCAAAAAGCCCCACCCCAATAATCGTACCAGAAAGAGTAGCTATAGAATAAATAATTTTTTTTCTCATTTTGTTTTTAAAATATATTTAATAAGTTCGAATAATCCTAAATTTACCAAACCAAAAGCAAGCAAAATTAGCCAGTCAAGGAAATTTAAAGGAAAGGTGTCAAGCAAAACTTGAAAGATTGGCAGATAAATTGCGGCTATCAAAAGCAAAACACCCAAAAAGATTGTAAAATTTAAAACTTTATTTGAGAAAGCATCGTATTCCCAGATATTTTTTCTTAAGTTTTTGCAAGAAAAAATATAGAAAAAAGGACCCACAATCAATCCGGCAAAAGAAATTGTTCTCAAATGAGCGATTTCATAATTTGAAAATTTATAGAGTAAAAAGAAAATTAGCAAAAGCAAAATGTCAGTTAAAACTCCGCCAAACAAAATGAGATATTTTATTTCTTTAGTTAATAAGGGAAGTTTTGAATCCTCTGGCTTCCTTTTCATTATTTCCTTTTCTTCCGGTTCAAAAGCCAAAGCAATCCCCTGAGGACTTCCTTCAATTAGGTTCTGCCATAAAATTTGGACTGGTAAAATTGGCAAAGGTAAACCAAACAAAAATGCACCAAAAACTAAAATTATCTCCGAAAAACATTCGGCACACATAAACAAAATTGCCTTTCTGGCATTATCCATTACTCTTCTTCCCTCCCTGATTGCTTCTTCAATTACGGAAAAACTGTCATTTAACAAAACCAAATCTGAAGACTCTTTTGCTACCTCTGTCCCGGAACCTAAAGCCACTCCAATATCGGCTTTTTTTAATGCCGGGGCATCATTTACTCCATCTCCGGTCATTGCCACAACTTCTCCCCTCTTTTGCCAAGCTTCAACAATTCTCATTTTGTGTTTTGGTTCAGTTCTAACATAAAGTTGAATTTTATCTAAAATTTTTTCAAATTCTTCCCCTGATAATTTATCTAATTCTTTCCCTTCTAAAATGTTTTTTTCTTTTATTTCAATTCCCAACTCTTCAGCCACTGCCTTTGCGGTCAATTTATGGTCTCCGGTAATGATAACTGGCTTTATTTTTGCCTCCTGACAAATCTTTATAGCTTCTTTTACGTCAGGCCTTAGCGGATCTTTTAAACTAATTAAACCCACAAACTCTAAATTTTCAATCAAATTAACTACCAGGGGATGGACCTCTGGCAGTTTTTTGTAACCTGCGGCAACTACTCTTTTGCCTTTTTGAGCCAATTTTTCCAATCTTTCTTCCCATTCTCTCTTTTCTTTTTCAGTTAAATTAGAAATTTCCAAAATTTTTTCTGGGGCGCCGCAAACATACAAAATATTTTGATTATTTTCCTCATAAAGAGCGGCAGCAAATTTATTTTCCGAACTGAAAGATAATTTCTCAATTAGTTTTTTTTCAAACTCCTTTTTCTGATCAATGCCTATTTCAATGGCTGCCTTCAATAATGCCTTTTCTGTTGACTCTCCTCTGAAAATCCATTTTTCTTTTGGCTCAGCTGGATTTTCGACAAAAGCCTCTGAAGTCAAAGTAGCTGCTTTTAGGGCCAAAAATTTATCGCCAATCACTTCACCTACTTCCATTCTTCCTTCAGTTAAAGTTAAGGTTTTGTCGGCACAAATTATTGAAGTGCTTCCCAATGTCTCAACTGAAGCCAATTTTCTCATCAAACCATTTTTTCTCAAAATCCTTTGAGCACCCAGAGCCAAAATGACCGTTATTGCCACTGGCAATCCTTCTGGCACCCCTCCTACAGCTGTTGCCACTGCGGTTTCAAAAATCAGAAAAATATCTTTTTCTCTTGTCAATCCCAGAAAAAAGATAATTGAGCATAAAAAAGCAACAATTATTGCAATTTGAATACTCAGTCCTTTTATTTTCTTTTGTAAAGGAGTTTTCTTTTCCTCTTTCCCTATTATTTCTGCTATTTTCCCGATTTCAGTATTTACTCCTGTCTCGGTTACTATTGTCTTTCCTATTCCTTCTTCTACCACCGTTCCCATATAAACCATATTTTCTCTATCTGCTAAAATTGTATTTTCTGGCAAAATTTCAGAATGCTTTAAGGAAGACAAAAACTCCCCGGTCAAAACCATTTCATTGAGCTTTAAATTTTTTGCTTCAAACATTCTTCCATCAGCCGGGACTTTATCTCCAGGATTTAAAATGATAATATCGCCAGGAACGAGCTCTTCAGAATCTACAATTTTTTGATTTCCCCCTCTCATTATCCTGGCTTCAATTTTAACAATCTTTTTTAACTCCTCTAAAATTTTTGATGCCTTATATTCTTGAAAAAAACCAATTAAGGCATTGATGAAAACAATGAGAAAAATGGCAATAGTATCGGTGTATTTTTTATAAATGAGGGTGAAAAATCCGGCTAAAATTAAAATGAAAATCAAGATACTCTTGAGTTGAGCTAAAAATAGACTCAATTTAGAAGGAGGTTTTTCTTCCGGCAGTTTATTTTTCCCAAATTCCCTTTGTCGAATTTTGACTTTTTCTTCGCCCAATCCCTCTTTAATATTAGTCCTTAAAGTTTTTGCTGTTTCCTCTATTTTCAGATTATGCCAAAAAATTTCAGACATCGAGCGTTAGCGAAGATTAAGAAGAAATTTATTTCTTCGCCATTGAACTATTTTAACAAAAAAAGAGGTTGATTAAAAGCCTCAGTGGTAATCTGGTGCAGTATTCTAAAGATAGTCCGAACGCATTTCGCCGCCTGCGGTGGCGAGGAATTCCCCCCGCGAAAATTCGGAAAGGCGGCGGAGCCGCACCGCTGACAATTTTAAGTTTTTTTTGGCGGCAAGTTCTTTTATAAAAGATGAGAAAAATTAATTAACAAAAAAATCTTTTTTTCTTGCCAAGTAGATTGTTATTATGAGCCCAATAATCCAACTAAAGACCAGCCCAGAAATTAAACTTCCAGTTATTACGGCAGGAGTCATAAGGGCATATGTTTCTGGCGTAAGAAATTTTTGATAATAACTGTCATACATGGTTTTATTCGCGAGAAATGAGAATAGATTTATCGGTGCTAATATCATCGAAAAAATGTACCAGCCAATCGCTAATTTTTTTGCCCATTTTAATCTTTTTATGATGCCATAAAAAATGGTCGCAAATATTCCAACTATGATCAAATTTATAATAATTGCTCCAGCTCCACTAACTACAAATGGTCCCAACTGGAACATGGGAATTTTGAACATCCCGAGCAATAGACCTAAAGCTCCCCAACCGACGAGTATGAGAATTAGTATCATGCCGATTGGAAATTTTTGTTTAACTTGTTCGTTTTCCATAATTTTATTGTTTTAATAATTAAAGTTCGACTTTTTATTACTTTATAAACGCTATACCCAAACTTATTATAAGTATAACAAAAATTAATGCAATAAACAAAGTCAATCCCGTTAGAAGAAGAACAAAAAATGATTTTAATAACGACGAGCCATAAAATCTATGAACAACATAAGTACCTGTAATGAGAGAAATAATGTAAGGAAAGATTGTGAAAATTGGCGATAATTTTTGACCCAAAAATAATATGCCTGAAACCGAGCTTATACCAACAAATATGCCAAAAATAATTAAATTACAGTATAAAGCAGTCCTAAAATCATTTTTCTGGAATTTGAAAAGACGAGAAAACAAACGCAATACTAAGGAGGCAATTAAAGGAGCAACGATAATGCCTACTATGCTTAAAGAGAAAATTAATATAACTGATGATGTACTATTTAAAAAATTCATATGATTAAAAAATTTTCTTCCCCCAAAATGCAGAATCGCCAATTCGTTTTTACCCCCAAAATCCAATACAAATTAGTCGCCGAGCGGAGCGAGGCGAACCAAAACCGCTTGCAATTTCCTACGTGGTGCCGCCTGTGGGATTTGAACCCACGATCTCCAGGATGAGAACCTGATGTCCTAGGCCACTAGACGAAGGCGGCAATTTCTTTGACTATTTTTTCCATTTCCATTTCTCTTGAACCGTCAACTAAAATTAAATCCCCTTCTTTTATTTCTTCTCGGAGCTTTAATTTACCTTCATCAATTGTATCAAATTGAAAGATTTTTTCAATGGACATTCCTTTTTGAATTGCGCCTTGGGCGATGAATTTTGCCCTCGGCCCTACTGTAAAAAGCAAGTCACAATTTTTCGCTACTCTTTCTCCAATTGCCTCAGGAGCTTCGATAGTATATTTTCCAATTCCTAAAACATCTCCCAAAACTGCAATTTTTCTTTTTGCCCATTCGATTTTTCCTAAAATTTCAATTGCTTCCACCATTGAGAAAACAGTTGCCGATTCTGAATCATCTAAAATAAAAGATTTCCTTTGACCTTCAATCAATCTCATTTTGCCGGGCAAAGAAAAATAATTTTTTAAGGCTTGAGATATTTCCACTAAATTTAAACCGAAAATTATCCCAACGGCAACCGCCGATAGTGCCGAATAAATTTGTTCCTTGCCGAAAAGTTTTTCTAACCAAACCGGAACAATATTCCCTTGGTAACTGACTTTAAAATTTGTTCCCATGTTTAACCTGACATCGCTGGCTCTCAAATCCGCTTTTTCACCAAACCCAAAAGTTAAAGTTTTTAAATTTGTTATATCATTTATCTCCCTGACGGTCTCATCATCGAAATTCAAAATTAAGTTGGTTTGGGCCGGTAAGGTTTTAGCCAGCAAAGTTACTTCCTTTACCTCGTCATAAAGAATGTCACCAATATGAGTAATTACCAAAATTGCCCTTGAAGAGTTTTTTAAAAAAAATTCAAACTTTCTAATTTCTTTATCTCCCGATTCAAAAATCAAAATAGGGGCCCGCCCTTTTGGCGGGAGGGCGGTGGGTGGGTTATAGTCTTTTCCAATTCTAAAATAGGGGTTCAAGACCTTAAAAATAGCTTCTTTAGCTAAAAACCTGCCATTACCACTAACAACGATAACCGATGGTTTTTTCAAAACAAATTTAATTTTTTCAAAAATATTCATATTATTAATGATTAACATCCCAATTCGGAGAGGGGTCGGGAGAACCCTTCGGTTGCCGAGTGGCAACGAGGCGAAAGAAGAAGCGATAGCTTCTTCGCACCTCCCGTATAGGAAAAGATTAGAAACCGTGGGTGGTCAAAGAGATAAATCTCTTTTCCACCTCACTGGGGTTCGGTTTCTAAAGAGCGAGCCCGAAGCCCGAAAGGGCGCCAGCCGAAGGCTGGAGAGGGCGAGCGATTAACTTTGTGATACCACTTATTCATAATCAGGTGGAATTTGCCAGTAGTGAATAATGTACTCGGCTAAGTCGTGAAAAATTGGTACGGCGGAATATTCAGCGGTTTTCGCCTTTGGATTATCGAGTTTTATTAAAATTAAAAATTTGGGGTCAAAAGCTGGGGCAAAACCAACAAATGTTTGAATAGTTTTTTCAGAATAACCTTCTTTGTTAATTCCGAGGTTGGAAAAAGCCACCTGAGCCGTTCCGGTTTTCCCAGCAATATAGTATCCGGGAATTTTAGCGCTTTTTCCATAACCATTTTCAATAACGCTAACTAACATTGCCGTTAATTGTCGGCTGGTTTTGGAAGATATTATCGGAAGGGAAGTTTCGAGCTGGATTTCCTTGACCAGGTTTCCATTTTCAAGAATTTTCTCCACCAAATAGGGTTTGATAAGTTTACCACCATTGGCTATCACACAATAGGCCCGGGTCAGTTGAATCGGAGTCATTTCGATTCCTTGACCAAAAGAAGCGGTAGCAAAATTAATAGCTCTACCATTTTTTATTACGCTATTTTCAGAATAAGTTTCCCGGATGTCAATGTTGGTTTTTTCAAAAAATCCAAATTTTTCAATATAATTTAGAAAAAGTGCTTCGCCTAATTGTTTTTGAGCAAAAACCGCTCCGGTATTAATTGATTTTTCTAAAACATTAGTCATTGTCAGCTCTCCGGGATATGTTCTTTTGGCATAATTATAAATTTTGTATCCACCAATTTTTATTTCTCCCGGGTCATGATAAGTTGTATCGGGAGTGATTTTTCCTTCATTTAGGGCGCCAGCCATGGTTATTGGTTTAAAAACCGAACCCGGTTCAAATAATTTTTGGGTAACAGAATTTTTAAAAATCTCTAAATTTCTATCTTTGGCATATTTCTCATACTGATTCGGATTAAAATTGGGAAAATGAGCCAGGGCTATAATTTTCCCGGAGTTAGGTTCGATGACAATAATTTGACCGGATTCAATTTCTAAGTTCTCTTTTGCTCCTTGTAATAATTTTTCTGCCTCAAATTGAATATCGTAATCAATTGTTAAAATTAAATCCGGACCTTTTTTTAACTCGGCATCTTGGCCATTTTCCAAAATGTCATTAAAAGATTCCTCTAATCCATATTGTCCTTTTCCCTCAGCTCCTAAAAAACCAATCACTTGAGAAGCTAAATTTTCTTGAGGATAATATCTTCCTCTTTCTTTATCAACAAAAATGCCTTCTAAACTTAAATTTTTTAATTTTTCTACCTCTTCCGGACTCAAGTTTTTTTTAAGAAGTGAATAGAATTTATCTTTATCTTTTTTCAGTTTCTCTAAAATAAAATTTTTATCTAAATTAAGGATTTCACTCAAAATTTGACTAGTTTTTTCAAAATCGGTGATTTTTTTAGGAGAAGCAAAAACGAATGGCAAATCTATATTAATAGCCAAAGATTCCCCCCCCTTTAAAAAAATCTCTCCTCTTTCAATTTGAGTTTCCGGAAAAGAGTTATGGAGGCCCTGAGATAGGGCTTTATAGAAATCTCCTTTTAAAATTTGAAGATAAATTAAACGGGAAATTATAGCCGCAGAAAAAAGAAGAAAAAGAAAAAAAATTAAATTTATCCGCCAATTTTTCATTAACCGAAATAAATCGAAAGATTTATAAGGTGTGAAATGAATCGAAGATTCATTTATTACTTACTTAAAAGTTACTTAGAAGTTACGACCGTGCTTCCTAAAATTTGGAGGTATTTTACTTGGTTTGCTTTGGCTTTGACAAAATTTTCGCGGCTGAGATAATTTTCAATGTTCGATAAGGAATTTGATTTGGAAAGATTAATTTCCAAAACTTCATTTTCCTTTGAAAGTTTTTCTAATCTTTTTTCATAATCTCCAAGAAGATAAATTTTTGGGGTCAAAGTTCCTATCTGAAAAATATAAAAAATTGAAAGAGCTAAAAAGAAAATTAAATTTATGGCCCCAAAAATTGCTAAGACCCCTCTCTTTTTGAAAATGATTTGCCCTGGTTGATTTAAACTTAAAGTATAATTCATATTTTTTGATTAAACGCCCAATTCCTTTAAGCGTTCGGCTATATCCCCTACTTCTTTTTCAGTTTTTTCTTTATATTCTCCCCACTTTTTCTCATCCCAGATTTCAATTCGATTAAAAACTCCAGCAATGATTACTTTCTTTTTTAAAAAGGCATATTCTTTTAGATAATCGGGAACCAAAATCCTACCCAAATTATCAAGATTGACTTCCATCGCTCCGGTTAACATTAGTCTGGCAAACCCCCGGGCATCGGATTGGGATAAGGGCAATTGACTTAATTTTTTAGCTAAAATCAGCCACTCTTTGGCTGGATAAAGGAAAAGACATTGATCTAGTCCCCGAGTAATAACCCCATTTTTTACCAAAAGTTGCCGAAACTTTGGCGGTATGGCCAATCTTTTCTTTTCATCTATTGAGTATGTGTATTCACCAATAAACATATTAGTTATCCACAGAAACGTTAGGTTTTCCCATAGTTATCCACAATCCCCCACCTATTCTCACTTTATCGCACTTCATCACCCCTCGTCAACTTAAAATAAAAAGGACCCTAAAATGAATATAAATTTCTACTTTATACACACTTTATCCACAGAACAAATAAAAAGCTTCGCTATCGCTAGCGAAGCAAAGGCGAAGAAAATTTCGTTTTCTTCTTTAAAGATTAATTTTTAATTTATATTCCTCTGGCTCTATCTCTACTTTATATCCTCTTTTTAATTCGCCAGACAAAATTGCTTTGGCTAAAACATTTCCAATTTTGTCCTGAATTACCCTTTGCATGCTTCTCGCTCCAAAAGTCGGGTCATAACTCAATTCAACAATTTTCTCTTTTAATGGCTGAGTGATTATAAATTCAATTTCTTTTTCTAAAAGTTGCTTTTTTATTTTCTTTAGTAAAAGTTCGGCAATGTCAAAAAGATTTTCCTTGGTCAAAGGTCTAAAGACAACTACTCCATCAAATCTGTTTATCAATTCTGGCCGGAAAATTCCTTCTTTGAAGGCGAAAGCCAGAAGTTTTTCCTTTACTTTTGACCACTCAGTCTTTTGTTTTAATGCTTCCAAAATTACTTGATATCCGGCATTGGAAGTGGCAATAATGATTGTGTTTTTAAAATCAACTTTCCGGCCCTGACCATCAGTTAAATGACCTTCATCTAAAACTTGCAAGAACAAATTCAAAAGATCGGGATGAGCTTTTTCAAATTCATCTAATAAAACGAGGGAAAATTGGTTTTCCCTAACTGGAGTTGTCAAAATCCCTTCCTGTCCCAGTGCTCCTAAAAGCCTTTTTATGTCTTCTTTGTTTTGAAATTCAGACATATCTAACCTTATCATTTTATTTTCCGAACCAAAATAAATTTCCGCCAAGGCTTTTGAGGTTTCGGTTTTCCCCACCCCGGTAGGACCCAAGAATAAAAATGAACCCATCGGTCCTTTTCTGACTGAAATTTCTGCCCTGGCCCTCCTCAAAGCAGCCGAAATCTCATCCACTGCCTCCTCTTGATCAATAATTCTCTGATGGATCAAATTTTCTAAATTCAACAAAATTTCTCTTTCTTTTGTTTCAATTTCTCCGACTGGAATCTGAGTTTTTTGCGAAACAACTTTTGAGACATGTTCTGGCAAAACAATTTTTTCCCTTCTTTGAGAAACATAAACCATCACCTCATCTAATAAATCAATCGCCTTTTCCGGAAAAGGAATGGCTGGGAAATATTTGTCGCAAAGCGAAATTATACTTTTAATTGCCGGATAGGAAATAAAGATTTTGTGTTTTGATTCTAATTTCAAAGCCAAATTTTCCAAAAGCCTTAAGGTCTCTCTTTGAGAAACTTCCGAGACATCAACTTTCTCAAAAAGATTTAAAATCGATGAATTTTGCTCAATGTTTTGGTGAAGGCCTTCAAAGGTTGTTATGGCCACGATTTGAAATTGTGGTAATGCCAGATACTGAGAGATAACTCCGGAAATATCAATTTTTCCGGGCTGAGGAATTTCTGGCAATCCAATAAAGTTATGAAATTCATCGATGACCAAAATCACATTTTTAGCATAAACAACCTCTCGGAAAATTCGATCCAAAATTTCCTCAACTTCTTCGACGCTCTGAATTTGATTTAAAAGTGATGACAAATCCAATTGGATAATCCTTTTATAATTTATTTCTGGCAAACTTTTTCCTAAAACCGATTTTTCAGCCAATGCTTGAATCATGCTTTTCCTTCCACTCCCTGCTTGGCCAACTATTAAAACATCATTATTAGATTCTCTTCTCGCCAAAATCCTCTCCATCTCCTCAATTTCTTTTTGATGGCCGATTATCTCTGGAAAACCCTGCCTTTTTACCATTTCAGTTAAATCAATTGAAAATCTATCTAAAGTAAGTGTATAACCGGCCGCCCATTCTTTTCCGATTGACCCAATTTTTATCAAATTTTTAAATTCCCAAAATCTTTTCTGTTCTTCGATTTTTTCTTCCAAACTCTCAAGCCACCAGGTTAAATTCTCAAGATCTTCAACTTTAAGATTAGAATCAATTAAAATTTTCTTAAAAATCAAATCATGCTTGGCTAAAGTAGTTATCGTATCCCATATTTCAATTCTCTGATGGCCTTTTTTTTGAGCAATTTTTAAAGACTCAAGAATTGTTTGTTGGAAATCACCCGAATAATTTTGTTGATGTTTAACATCAACAGCTTCAGATTTTAAAATTTTGAAATGAGATTCTAATATTTTTTTAATTTCTTTGAGGCTTAAAAGTGCTCGAGCAAATACAAAATTTAATTTTGGATTATCAGATATCAGAAAATAAAATAAAATGGAAGAATTAATTTCGGAAAGTTTTTTTGATTGAGCAAATTTGATAGAGCTATCAACTGCTTTGGCAACTTCAAAACTCAAAAATTCAGCCAAATTAAACTCTTCGGGCTTTACCAGAGCCTGGTTAATTGCCGCCTTTAATCTCGGTTTTTTAAGTTTCGAATTAAAAAAAGATTCGACTAACCAGTTGCTTAGAGTAAAAACTAAAAAGATTAAGGCTGCTCCTTTCAATTTTGAGGAAGTAAATCTTTCAAAAATTAAAAAATAAAGAAACAATCCAAAAGTAAGAATAAATAAAATCAAAAAGAGCTTCTTTAAAGTTCTAGCCAATCTAAAGATTGGATTTCTTTCCCATTTTACTGCTTGAAAAATCGCTGCCTCCTTTAGATTAAAATAGAATTTTGAATCCATGATAAATTCCGAAAATTAAAATTAATGGTAAGAAAAACCAAATCAAAAAAATGAAAGAGCCCAAAAGTAAGATAAAAATTTCGTAAATTAGGCCAAAAATTATCAAAAATATTCTCATAATTGCACCAATAATTCTTGACATTAAATTCGAAATCCAAATCTCAAGATATTTTCCGATGTCAAAACCTCTTGGATAAAACCAAACATATCGCCGCCAGGGAGAAAATAAAGTTTTTAACAAAAGTGGAATCGAAAAATAAAAAAAGCCAAAATTTAAAAAATTTTTCCAGGCTTTCAAGATATTTTTGGGGATATCAAAAAATTGCCAAGAAATCAATTGCCAAAAAATATTTTCTTTTATCTCCATATCCAATTAGCCCTTTAATAGTTTTATACCAAGACTGGAAATTTGAGCACCACCAAAAATTAAGATCCAGGCCAACGTTGACCAGCAAAGTAAATTTAAAATTTTGGGAAGAGTATCAACCGGTAACATTCCTTTCAATTGTTCACCAATCATTTTTCCAATTTCTTGTTGGAGTGCTTCCGGACTGATAGGCAATTTCCCGTTTGCAGAAGACGGAACTTGAGTTACCTTTTCCTCAGTCTTAAAAAATTCAGGGGCGGGTGATTTTCCGGTAAAAATATTGTAAGAAGAATACAAAGTCCAAACTATTATTGCCAGACCAGTAAAAAAAGTTACCCAACCAACGATACTTTTCAAATTCATATATCGAGTCCGCCAAAGCCGGACGAAGATGAAGAAGAACTAATCTTCTTCGACTATTTTATTATAACACTTTTAATTAAATTTTCGATGCTTCAATAAGGTTGACCTTGGCAAAACGCCATTTTTTGAATTGGTCCTTGAAGAACCGAGAGTTTTTATAGTTCTCCTTTTTTAATATATTTAAAATATCATTCTTTTGTTCGGGGTCGAATTCAAGATAAATGATACCACCCGGCTTCATAAATCTTTTCGCCTCTTTTAAAAATTTTTTAATATAAAAAAAGCCTTTTTTACCGGCTAAAAAAGAAGTTTTTGGTTCATACTTTAAAACTGATAGTTGAACGTCTTTTATTCTTTCTTTGGCCACATAAGGAGGATTGGCGAAAATATAATTGTAGTTTTTGTTTTTTATTTTTTCAAATAAATTTGATTGATAAATTCTATACCTTTGGCTCGGAATCTTGTTTAATTTTAAATTTATCTTAATTTGCTCAATTGCCTTTTTATCGATGTCGGCAAAATCCACCAATAAATTTTTTACATTTTTTAAAATCGAAATTCCAATACAACCAGAGCCGGCAAAAATATCCAATACCTTTAATGTTCGATGTTCGATGTTCGATGTTCGAATTGTTTTTATTGCCCTGGCGACCCAAAACTCGGTTTCAATTCTGGGAATAAAAACCCGATTCCTCAAATCAATTTTACAATTCAAGAATTTGGTATAACCTCTTTCGTATTCAATTGGAATTTTTGAGTTCATTTATTTCCCAAAGTATATCTTCGGGTATTGGCGGTGGCTCCCCTCTCGGGCTTCTTCCCGGATACCTCCAGGCACTGATAATTTTAATAACTTTTAGCTTTTCATTTTTAACTTTTAACTTAGTTTTTTGGTACATCATCCAAATCTCTGTTGGATGTTTTTTCGTACCGGTAATTTGCATAATGGCTATTGTTCTCGGAGCAATACCTAATTCCTTTCTGTCTGGTTTTCTTAGTACTCTCTTTAAGCGACTCTCAGATAAATTATATTGGCGTATTTTCTCTCCGGCATGTCTGGTCCAGATTATTTTTTCACCGATTAGATTTTTAATTTCTCTGGCCATCTCTTTTTAATTTCATTTAGAGAAAAAACTATAAAAATTGAGAAAAATATTCCGGCAATAACATCTTGGGGAAAATGAAATCCGCTATAAATTACTGAAAACCCAACTAAAATAGCCAGGATTAAAAATAAATATCGAAATTTTGATTTTTCGAGAAAAAATGGAAGGGCCAGGCCAAAAGCCAGCATGGTGGTGGAAGAAGGAAAAGAAAAATGACCCACATGCCAGGGACCAATAATCCTCGTATATGGTAAAACATCGAATGGTCTGGGAAGGCAAAATAAAAATTTGATCAAATGGCCCAGTCCGTAACATAAAATTCCGGAAATCAAAGAAAAGGCTCCCAAAACCCTATATTTTTTGAAAAAAAGCATCAAAAAGGGAACTATTCCCAACAATAAAAAAAGAGGAATTAGTATTTTTAGTAAAATCCAATCTAAAGTAGGATTAGCGATTCTTTGATTTATAAACAAAAATATTTGTTCATCGAGGTTCATATTCCAAAATTAATTTAAACCAGGCAGTGTATTTTCCTGGATTTTCTTTTATATCTTTTTTTAATTCTATCAGGTTTACCCATTTCCAACTTTCGACTTCTGCTGGATCGGGTTTGGGATTTCCTTCAAATGTTCCCCAAAATACATGGTCAAATTCGTGCTCAATTAAATCTCCAACCTTTAGATTATAAGTGAAACTAAAAACTTCTTTTAAATCATACTCAACTATTCTCATTTCTTCTTTTAATCTTCTTTTTACTTCATCTTCCAGCTCTCTATCCGGTCTGGGATGGGAACAACAAGTATTTGACCAAAGACCCGGCGAATGATATTTTGATTTGGCTCTTTTTTGAATGAGTAATTCGCCCCTTTTATTGAAAAGGAAAATGGAAAAAGCACGATGAAGTTTCCCTTCTCGATGGGCTTTTATTTTATCTTCCCTACCAATTTCCTTATCATTTTTATCGACCAGAATTACTTTCTCCATTAAGCTTTAATATATTTTTCCAAGCCAATTTTAAAAACTTCCATTGCCTCTTTTAATTTTGACGAAGATAAAACAAAGGCGATTCGAATTTCGTCTTTGCCCAGACCTTTGGTGGCATAAAAACCGGAGGCTGGCGCTACCATCACCGTCTTTCCTCGAAAAGAAAATTTTGTCAAAAGCCATTTCGCAAAATCGTCCGAATCTCCAATCGGTAATTTAACTGTGATATAAAAAGCCCCTTTTGGTTTCAAACAAAAAACGTCAGGAATTTTTTTCAAAGCCAAAAAGACCGTGTCCCTTCTTTTTCTATATTCCGCGGCAATTTTTCGCGTGTATTTTTTTGAATTTTTTAAAAGAGGAATCACCGCCAGTTGTTCAACAATTGCCACCGACAATCTCGCTTGGGCAAACTTTGTTGCTCCCTCAATCACTTTTTTGTTTTTTGAAGCTAAGCAGCCAATTCTCACCCCGCCGGCACTAAATCTTTTGGAAATACTGTCAAGCAAGATTACTCTATCTTGAACTTCGGGAAAATTAGCCATTGAATAATGTTTTTCGCCATTATAAACAAATTCCCGATAAACTTCGTCGGACAAGATAAAGAGATTTCTCGCTTTGGCAATTTGGGCAATCATTTTCAATTCTTCTTTTTTGTAAACCGTTCCGGTCAGGTTGTTTGGGTTACAAATTAAAATCCCTCGAGTTTTTTGGCTAATTTTCTTTTCAATTTCTTCTTTTTCTGGTAAATGGAATCCAGTTTTTGCCAAAGTTTTTACTGGAACCAATTTTATTCCGGCCAAAGACGCATAGCCATTATAATTTGTGTAAAATGGTTCAAAGACAATGATTTCTTCTCCGGGGCTGCCAATGGTAGCCAAGGCAAACAAAATGGCTTCGCTACCCCCGGCTGTAATTAAGATTTCGGAGATATCGAAATCGATGTTAAAATCCTGGTAATATTTTTGCCAGGCAAGTCGAATTTCAGGAATTCCCAGCGAATTGGTATAAGGTAAGATTTTGCCCTTAAAATTATGAATCTCCCTTAAAATTTCTTTCGGAGTTTCCAAATCCGGCTGACCGATATGGAGTTCAAAAACTTTAATCCCTCGTTTTTTCACTTCTTCCAAAAAAGGGACAAATTTTCTAATCGGTGAAAATTGGGCTTCGTTAGCTCTTTTTGAGATATTTAAAAATTTTTTGGTCATATGAGTCAAAGAGGACTTCGTCCTCTTCTTCACCTACCCGAATTATAATGAGGGTGAAGATGAACGAACGTTCATCGACTACCCGAGTCACAGCGAAGGGTAGAGAAGAACGAATGTTCTTCGATTCGCTTCCAT
>Ga0210057_1006286_pt1 | contig 14814 bp, 12 predicted proteins | sample CryGeyCG2114_010_2_FD_183968 | JGI IMG/M metagenome (GOLD analysis project Ga0210057, IMG submission 183968) | Groundwater microbial communities from aquifer - Crystal Geyser CG10_big_fil_rev_8/21/14_0.10 (SPAdes) (version 2) | ecosystem: Environmental > Aquatic > Deep subsurface > Groundwater ... | reverse complement strand
CATTCTGCCAATCAAAATATTTCGCAATAATGCGCACTTCAAACCCAAGCCGTTTTAATTGCAAAAATCCTGCCATGCGCTCCTGCTCGCACGCGCCAGTTGTTGGAATAGGAAATTTTGGAGTGATAATTAATATTTTTTTTGGCATATTTCTACTGTCATCCCAAGGCTTAAAAATATAATATTTATATCAAATTATGTGGTAAACGAAATACATAATACGATAGTGGTATATTGCAAGCCGAGAGGATCTAGTGAAAAAACACTGGAACGTCATTGACTGGATCCTCTCACCCTGCAAAGCTTTTCTATCTATTTTCTTATTTCGTTTACCACAAATATTATTCTATTTAAATATAATAAGGGCTCGGGATGACAAAATAATTTAGAATGACACTAATTTTGATTATTTCATAAATTTACTATACCATAACTGAAACGTCATAACAGACCAAAGTGTATTCAGGCAATATGACTTCTTGGCAATATGATCATCTAGCATTTTTTGCAAAGCAGTAAAATCAAACAAATCGCTCGTTCCAGCGCAATAAGATGAAGACAACACCTCCCGCATCAACGGCTTCAGCGGACCACGCACCCATTTTGCAGCTGGCGAAAACCAGCCCCATTTTGGCTGATTTAACACAAAATCTGGCAGATATTCAGCCATTGCCTCGCGCAGAATAATTTTTCCTTCATAATGCTTGCCCACGCTTCCGAAGAGAAATCCCTTGCTTCCTAATTTGTATTTCACTGGAATGCGATCAGCAAGTTCAACCAAGCGATGATCTAAAAACGGAACTCGCTGCTCCAAACCATATGCCATAGACATTTTATCGCTTCGCATAAGGGACTCATCTGGAATCCATGACTGAATGTCTGTTCGCATAAACTGGCGCGTAAAATCTTTTTTATCTATCACATCAAAATATCTTTTTGATAAAAACTCAGGCAGTACATCAAAATTATTATGCGATTTTAGAAATGAGGCAACCACACCCTCTTTTTGCGCGAAGAAACTCATATATCGCGCATGGCCTGGCTCAGTATGCAACTTTTCTGATGACTTACCCAATGCCTTCATAACAAATCCAGCGCCAGGAACAAAACGTAACTTTTCAATCATTGCGTTATAATAATACCGCTCATACCCTCCGAACAATTCATCTCCCCCATCCCCGCCCAGCACCACTTTGACGAAATCAGTCGCGTACTGCGCCAACAACATATTCACGGTCTGAATATGATTGGAGATCGGCTCATCCATGTGATAAATGGTTTTCTCAAGATTATCTAAAATATCTTGCGGCCTGATAATATATTCATGATGCTCGGTATTAAAATGCTCAGCTGTTTTGCGCGCCAACAAAAAATCATTATTATATTTTTCTGATTCTTCTGTATCTTGAAACCCGATTGAGAATGTATTCACATGGTCCGATAATTTACTCATGATGCCAGTAATAATAGTTGAATCAATGCCTCCGCTCAAAAATACGCCAACAGGCCTGTCTGACATTAATCGCTTTTGCACTGAATCATATAGAAGATCGTGCACTTCGCGCTTAATTTGTTCTTTATCATCTAGCAAAGAATCATTTTTAATTTCCCAGTATTTTGTTTTTTTGACTTCCCCGCTTTTATTAACCAGTAGATAATGCGCTGGCTCAAGTTTAAAGATATTCTTCCACATTGTTAAAGGCGATGGCACATATAATAAACGAAGATAAATATTCAAGCTTTCATAATTCAATGGAGCATCAACATTATGCGCTAAAATCGCTTTTGCTTCAGAAGAAAAAATAAACTTATTATCTTTGTGATAATAATACAACGGCTTGATGCCAATCCGATCGCGCGCCACAAATAATTCTTCTGTTTGAGTATTAAGGATTGCCAAAGCAAACATGCCATTGAATTTCTGCAAGCATTTTGGCCCCCATTGCGCGTATGCATTCAAGATAACTTCAGTGTCAGTTTTTGATTTGAATACATGCCCCAAAGATAACAATTCTTTTTTGACGTCCTCGAAATTATAAATCTCGCCATTGAATACAATAACGAATTTTCCTTCCGCGCTTTTCATTGGCTGATGCCCGGCTTTGCTCAAATCAATAATAGACAAGCGATTATGCCCTAAAGACCAGACGACAGACGCAAATTCGCCCACATCATCTGGCCCGCGATGCGTTGTTGCCTTATTCATTTTTGATAAAGCATTTTTGTCGTTAAAATTAAATCCGTTTATGCCGCACATAAGTAAACTTATATACGCGATGCATCCAATGCGTATCTTGTATCTTTAAATTTATAAATTATAACATCCCCAATTTTTTTGACTAATTCCAAATCCTGACTATAGTCCTTAATATCCCATTCCAAAGATTCATTAGAATCCCATACAATATAATCTAAACGGTATTTTTTCAACAGCGCGATGTCCCAATCCTGCTCAAGCAGAGATTCATACACACCACTAATCTTTGCCAATTCCTTATCAAAACTATATTGCTCTTCATAATTTGCTTCCCTTCCAAATCCCCATCCGCGGAAAAAAGTATGCGTGTTTTTTTCTGATTCGCTTGGAAATGACCAAAGAATCCTAGCTCCACCGCTTAAGCCAAAACCATTTTCATAAAAACTGCCTGGCTCAAAAAAATGAGCAAGCAAATACCGCTCAATCACCTCTTGATCGCTCCCTGGAAGATTATATGCATATTCAGAATTATACACATTCGCGTGCGTATACGCGGGAATAAATTTCATCAATTCACTATCTGAAAAAATAACCACATCTTTTTGCGTATTATCGTTTATCCAGTCAAACACTTCAGAATAGTATTGCTTATCATCCACGACATTATTATTATATTGGCTCACATATCGACTCCAATTAAACGTATTCAAACGCCATGCTGGAGCAATTAGCATCAGCGCAATCAATACATATGCGGAAATATTCTTAAATGATGGTTTATTGTTGCGCGCAATTGAAAGCATGTAGTGCGCGCTTAAAGCAAAAATAAATACCGGCATCCAAGACCAATGCACAGCATTCTGAATAATAATTCCAGAGATTATTTGGTGGTTAGGATAGATAATATTTGCCAAAAGCAAGGTTCCTATAATATATGACTTTTTATCTCGCGAAAGATTATATGCTCTCACAAACCACGCAAATACTGCTATCCATACTAGAGCAACAAGCAAGCGCGGAATTGATTCTGGTATATGGGAAAAATACTGCCCAACGCGTACCGCGGTTTCTGTGTGAAATGGCGCGTCCATTGCTTGCCATATTCGAACAAAATACGGGATACCAATTAATACCGCAATACCACACATAAGACCATGGTATTTTAATTCGCTAAACGATTTTTTGAACAAAAGCGCGAGCATATAAAGCCCAACCACTACTACCAAAAATGACCAATGATAAAAATACATCAAAAATAATAAACCCCACAAAATTCCAGCAACAATGCTATTGCGAAATTTATGGTCATTATTCAAAATCAATTTAATCCAAAAAATCAAAAATAATAAAAGTAAAGGAAAAGTAATCTGCGGATTAATTGGCTTAAATAGCCCGCCCATAACTACTGTGTACAAAATTACTGGAAACAGCACAGCAGTATATTCGTTAGATGAAAACTTTTTGAATAAAAAGTAAGTTAAAATAAAAATAAGCCCTGGCGCTATAAAATCAAACGCGATTTGCATTGCAGGCGCAGAAAAATTAAATAATTTAGTTAGGCCATATACAAAATATTCAGCTCCATTGGACTGTGGATACGCAATGTCTTTATGCTCAAAAAAATATGCATGGTTAAGATCATAGTGTCCGTCATCAATTTCCTGCGCGCGAGCATGATAATAGAGCGCGTCCGAATTAAATACAGGATACACGCCTTTAAAATCATCCCCCATCCTTTGAAAAAAAACAATACTAGGCAAACCAGTAAAAACAACTACCACAATAGTTGCCAAAGCAACAAGCCAGTATTTTTTTATCCATGCCAATACAGTGTTCATACATTCTTTTTTATAATATCAACAATTCTCTTTGATGTTTTTCCATCCCAATATTTTATTTTTGCAGACCTCCTGCTAAAATTAACTGACGCATATGCTTTTAGGATTGATTTTTTAGTAACTCCTGCAATCGTATTTGTTCCTTCTGAAACCGTAATCGGCCGTTCGGTCTCTGTGCGCAAAGTTAAGCACGGCACCCCAAGAAAGCTGGTTTCTTCTTGCACCCCGCCAGAGTCAGTCAGAACCAATTGCGCATATTTCTGATATGATACTGATTCAGCGTATGATAATGGTGGCAACAAATGACACGCGCGCTTAAGCGCGGACATCAGGCCAAATTTTTCTGCCTGTTTTTTGGTACGCGGATGCAATGGCAAATAGATAGGAGCGTCTTGGCTGATTGTCTCAAGAGTTGACACGATATCAGCAAAGATATTTTTATTATCAACGTTTTCAGCGCGATGCAAAGTACAAAAATAATATTTTTTATCTTTAACTGAGTGCTTAGCGCGCGAAGCAAACAACTTTAAAGTATCAATCATAATATTTCCCACGAAATACGTTTTGCCGCGAACCTTCTCTTTGCGCAAATTTTTCGTCCCATCTTCCTGCGTTACAAATAGAATATCAGACAATGCGTCTGTTTTGATTCGATTGCGTTCTTCTGGCATTTTTAAATTACGCGACCGCAATCCTGCTTCTATATGCGCTAATTTTATTTTTATTTTATGCGCGACTTGCGCGGCCCACAGCGTTGAATTCACATCACCGACAACGATTACCATGCTTGGATGTTCTTTTGTAAAAATCCTTTCAAGTCCTGCTTTAATATCACACATCTGTTGCGCACTAGATTGTTGCGACGGCTTTAATGAATAATTTGGCTTTAACTTAAATTCCTTTAAAAACGCGCCTGCCATTGTGCTGCTGAAATGCTGACCTGTATTAATGAGTATATATGGCATTTTTTGTCGATCCAGCTCGCGACACAAAGGCGCTACTTTCATAAAATTCGGACGCGCTCCTGCGATTATAGCAATCTTATTATTCATAGAATTAATCCCCGTCAATAATATACTTATTCATCTTTTGTATCAAAGCGCTCAAACTATGGCGATGCTCAACCATATTTCGTAAATACTTAGAATCATATTGTTTCCATTTTTCCGATAGCACGAATTCAGCAATCTCTTTTGGATCATCATTTTCAATTGAACATTCAAGACCAATTGCTTGTGAATTTCCTTTTGTAGTAATTGGATAAATTCCAAATAGCATTGCCTCCAACATGGTCTTATCAATGGTTTCAGATGCCATATTTATCATCAATCGATGATTATTATAAACACTTTTTAGTTCACCCATGGGCACAGGACCCTTGAACGCGACGCGATTCTGTAAAGATTCTTTTTTAACGAGATCATGCAACTCCTCTACATAATTCTTTTCAACATCTCTGCCATACACCGTGAGAGTATAATCATCTGGAAGATGCTTCAGGGATTTTATAGTCAATTCCAACCGTTTTGACCGGCACAAGCGATGCACCGTTAACAAATTCTTTGGATTGTTCTGATTAATATCGCTATTACTATCCGCGAGCCAGAAATCAATATCAATACCATGCCCAGTGACAACTTTCTTTGGATTTCCTTCATACTGCGGCATGCTCTGCTTTGTGGCCGCGAACATGCGCTTAGTAAACCACCCAGCTAAACGAATATGCATATGCATGGTGTAATGAGTGTACCAAAGATACATGGGAATACGGCGTATCCACCAATACAAGGCACCTAGCGTAAAATATTCAGGATTCATATGCACGAATACACGGTCGTATTGCAAAGAAAAAATTAACTTCAAAAACCGCAACGCACGGCGCACTTTGCCATATCCTTTCTCCTTGCCTAAAGAATGCACCTCGAACGAATCATCAAAATCACCTTTCTCTAAGCAGATTACTTTTACCTCTATACCCTGCTTAATAAACTCGCGAATCCAAAGAATCACAAAACCCAAATCATCATCTTTTTCATGAATTTTTTGCGTAATAAATAATAATTTTATTTTTTTATCTTTCATAATTATTAAAAATCTTCTGAATTTTAAACCGCCTTAACAACAATTTCAATGGCACCATTAATCCTTCAGATATTATTTTATGCGATATTTTTGATTCTCCGATTCTGCGACTTTTAAAAATAATAGGAATTTCTTTTACGCGCGCCCCTAAATCATGAATAAGAATAAATTTCAATTCCATTAATATTGAATACCCAGAAGAGCCAATAGAATCTAAATCAACTTTCTGCAAGATAGATCTATTAATACACATAAAACCAGCCGTAAAATCTGATATAGGCAAACCAGTTAATATTTTTGCGTAAAGATTTCCACAGCGGCTTAAAGCTCTGCGCCATAATTCCCATTTCTCAACGCCACCTCCATTGATATATCTTCAACAAACAACAAAATCAGAATACTCTATGTAGCGCAGTATTTCTGTCAGATATCCAGGATCATGCGATCCGTCAGCATCCATGGTAATGATATTTCTAACTTCAGGATCAAAAATCACTCTTCTGATTCCATCTTTATATGCGTCCCCTAAACCGGTTTTTGATTCACGGAATAAAAGCGACAAATTAGGAAATTTATGCATTAGCTCTTGTACATCCTGCGCAGTTTTATCCGGAGAATTATCATCAACAACAATAATATGGACATCGGGAACAATATTAAATATCTTTGGCACTATAAAATTAACATTTTCGCGCTCATTATAGGTTGGCAATAAAATTACATCTTTCATATCTATTACATTCTGGATAAACGCTCTAAATCGTGCCTTAGCATCTTTGCGGCCAATTCTTTATATCCTATCGTATGTTGCCATCCTAACTCCTGTCTGGCTTTTCTGCAATCCCCAACAAGGAGATCAACTTCGGCCGGCCGCTTGAAACGCTCATCCACTTCGACATATTCTTTCCAGTCAAGTCCTGCTTCCTCGAAAGCGGCTTGAGCGAACTCGCCTACGCTATGGGTCTCGCCAGTTGCAACTATATAATCATCCGCGGTTTCTTGCTGAAGCATGAGCCACATTGCCTTAACATATTCAGGCGCATATCCCCAGTCCCGCTTGGCATCCAGATTTCCCAAAAATAATTTTTTCTGCTTGCCAAGTTTGATTGCCGCCACTGCGCTTGAAATTTTACGGGTAACGAATTCCATGCCCCGGCGCTCTGATTCGTGATTAAATAAAATGCCAGTACAGGCAAAGATATCATACGCTTCACGGTAATTACGTGTAAGTTCAAAACAGGTCACTTTTGAAATGCCATACGGAGACCGAGGATGAAACCGGGTCTGCTCGTTCTGTGGCACCTGCTCTGCCTTGCCAAACATTTCAGAAGAACCGGCAAAATAGAATTTGCACTTTGGCACAAGCACTTTCAAAGATTCCAATAAAAACAGCGTTCCGTTAATATTTGTGTTAAACGTGGAAAACGGATCTTCAAACGAGATCGCAACAAAACTCTGGGACGCAAGATGATAACACTCATCCGGCCTCACCTGCTCAATAATTTTAAAAATGCTCGCATAGCTTTCCATTGAACCGGAATGCAGTTCAACTTTACCGACGATATGGCTAATGCGACCTAGTCGTTGTTTTGGATCTTCGCCTGCCACGTGCCGCACTATTCCATGAACTTCATATCCTTTTGAGAGAAGCAATTCAGCCAAATATGAACCATCTTGCCCGGTAATGCCCGTTATAATTGCTTTTTTTGCCATATTCTAATAGACACTAATTATAATTCCCATGATTTTTTATACTTTTTAAAATATTCTTCTTTTGAATCAATCTGCCCAACTGTCGCACACGCGCGCTGGCCAAGAGCATCTCGGAACGCCTCATCTGAATGCAATTTCTCAATCGCCTCCGCAATTTCTCGTGTATCTCCCACACCAACAACCAAAGCATTGTCTTTGTTAACCACCCCTCCAACAACACCAACATCAGTCGTAATAATCGCGCATCCACAGCTTGCCGCCATTATGAGGGACATGCCATATCCTTCATAATTTGAGCATAAAAGATACACATCGCATGTTTTATAATATGATGCCAAATCGTCAACCCAGCCCTCAAATATTATATTGTCTTTAATGCCAAGCTGATCAACCTTTTGACGTAATTCTTTTTCCTGTGATCCTGCACCAGCGATTACTAACCCTGTCTTTGGGTTGTTTTTAACAACATCGCGCATGGCATCAATTGCTAACTCAATATTTTTTTCTTTTTCAAGCCGGCTTGCCATTAAAATTATAAAATCAAACTGAGGATATTTTTTATGCAGATCAACTGACACTGGCGCACTTTGGATAGCGTGCACATCCACAAAAATTGGCAATATAACAATTTTTGACATCCCTCGGGCATACTCGGGACAAGCTTGGATTTTGAGCTTTGACATTGACCTTTTAATCCTCTCGCTTACAACGCGGATGCCATCTGCTTTTGGCAAAAGACATTTCGCTATTAACACGCGAATTATATTCTTTAACGATTCAGCGCGAAAATACTCACTCATAAAATCAGTATGAACCTGCAATTGCAATTTTGCTTTTAATCGGCGCGCAACAAGCCAGCCGGCAATACCGGTCTCAAACGGATCCTGCGCCGTGACTAAATCAATATCTTTGATGCCGGCGCGCTTGACCATACGCAAAACATCCCAAATATACCACAGTTTTGATGTAGAATTTGTGGAATACGCGCGCGCGTTACCCGTAATCTGAACCGCTTCAAAATTTCCAACAGAGCAAACAACAATATCCAGCTGCTCAACCAAACCAGCGTACTCTTTCATGCGCTCAAATACCGCAGATCCTTTCTGCAAAATTTTACTGTCAGTACTTATCATTAAGACTTTCATATACTGTATTTACCTGCCTAAATGTAATAAATCTATTAAACAAATAATTTACCATAACCAGCGTGGTTAGAACAATAGCCTGCGCCAGCATATACCATAAGTGAAACACTTCCACGAGCGCGGAAACAAAAATCGCGTTCAAAATAATATTCAAAACCACTAAGACCATAAAAAATTTGAACTGCCGCTCCATGCGCTCTTTGCTTGGGTCACGGAATGTCCAAAATTTCTGCAGATAAAAATTTACGAAAAACCCAGCCACCTGGCCGAACACCACGGAAAACAAATACCATACTTTAAAAATATCAGTCGAGATATACACAGTAATCAATGCCGCGGCTGCCGCGGTTCCACCGGAAATCGCGTACTTAATCTCACGCTTATATCTTCGTATCACCCCAAGCGTCCACGGCGATCTTTGATAAATGCGATTTTTTAAAAACAGTTTGATTTTTGGATACATGAATTTATTTTGCTAATTTTTGATATTCTTGTTTGTATTGCTGGGAGATGGCGTCCCATGAATACTTATTTTTTATTTGATTGCTGATGTCCTGATTATTGTGATGCATCGCGCTCTTGATTTTTTCAGCGACCGCTTTCGCGTCTGTTGATTCAATTGGATCAACAATTCCTGCATTGATTAAATCTTTGATTCCGCCTACGCGCGTGCCAAGTACAATAAGACCAGAAATTTTTGCTTCTATAAAAGAATTTCCCATTCCCTCGGTTCTGGAAGGCCTCACAAACATTTCAGATGATTTTAACAGGCGCGGAAGCTCATAATGGCTCACATGTCCGAGAAAGACAATTCTTTTTTTAAACTTTGAGCTTTGGGCTTTGAGTTTTTCTTCATCCTTTCCTTTACCCGCGATGACTAGTCTGACTCTGTCATCTAGATATTCCATTGCATCAATTAAAATATCAATTCCATTTTTATAAACAAGGCGCGATGTGGTAATCACCACAAAATCATTTTCACATGCTCCCCACGACTTTCTGATAGACGCGCGCTCCTCGTCTGAAATTTGAATATCAAATTTTTCAATATCAACTCCGTTTGGAATAATCTCAATATCACCCTTATAGCCATACCGCACAGAGCGATCTTTTAGCCAATTACTAATCGCAGTTATTATATCTGCCTTGGTGTAAATTTGACAATACCACGGATGCCAAAACCAAGTGCGCATTCTGATAAACCAATCTGAATCCCCGCTTTGCAGAGTTAAGATATATGGAACCGACGGCGCGCGCTTCTTAAACAATAACGCGGACAAGCCAGCATAGTTTGCCATAATCGCGTGAATCACACTATATGGATTCTGCGCATGCATCTTCATTGCTAAGCGCGACGCGCGCCAGGGATAACATATCTTATCTAAAAACAGGCGACCCGTGCCAACACGAAACACATTTACATTTCCAATGCGCTCTGAATCAGGCAAAGACAGATCCATTCTCGTGGTAAACAAATCAAATTCAAAATCAGGCAACCGATTGGTTACCTCTTTTATTGCCACTTCAGCACCCCCAATGAATGGATCATAAGTTATTGAGAATATTGCTATTCTTTTTGCGTTTGGCATGATAGAATAATATCAGAAATTCGCATAAAAATAAAGCTGAAATTATGGTTAAAATCCTCTATATCATAACGCAATCAGAAATGGGCGGCGCACAGCGCTATGTTTTTGATTTGGCAACAAATTTAAATAAAAGTCAATATGATATTCATATAGCGCATGGTGGCTCTGATAAAGGCATTTTTGACTCCATAGAAGCTGAAAATTTGACCATACACAGCATAAAACACTTAATACGCAGTATTTCACCTATTAATGACATAAAGGCCTATTTTGAGCTAAAAAACCTTATAAAATCAATACATCCTGATATTGTGCATTTGAATAGTTCAAAAGTAGGAATATTAGGATCAATGACTGCGAAAGCGTGTAAAGTGCCAAAAATTATTTACACTGCGCATGGATTTGTTTTTAATGAGCCACTGTATCCTGTTGTCAAATGGATTTATAAACAAGCAGAACTTTTCAACGCAAAACGAGTTGATCGCATTATCGCGGTATCTGAATATGACAAACAGACCGGAATCAAGGCAGGCATATCAGACAGCAAGCTTATCGCCATACACAATGGTATTAATCCGAATATAGATTTTTTAACAAAAAAAAACGCCTTAGTGTCATTGCGAGAAGCGAGCAACACTCTGCAAGCTACGAAGCAATCCCATGGTTATCGCAATGAACACGGGATTGCCACGTCAGTCGTGAGTACACTCCTTCCTCGCAATGACAAAATAATCGGATGCATCGCGAACTTCTATCGCACTAAAGGATTGGATATTTTAATTGACGCAATGGCAAAGGTTGACGCACACCTCTTTATCATCGGCGACGGACAATTGCGAGAGAATCTTGAAGCACAGATTCAAAAGCACGATCTACAAGACAAAATAACGCTCCCAGGACAAATTCCAAATGCATCGCAATATCTTAAAGCATTTGACCTATTCGTACTTCCCTCTCGCAAAGAAGGATTGTCATACACTCTCTTGGAAGCCCAAGCAGCGCAAATCCGGATTGTCGCCACAAAAGTCGGCGGCACTCCGGAGATTATTCAAGACAATGTGAATGGATATCTGGCAGAGTCAAACAACGCAGATGATCTTGCTAATAAAATAAACCTCGCAATCAAAAAACCGCTTGCATCAAATCTTGCAAACGATTTTACGCTGGAAAAAATGCTTGAGAAAACTCAAGCCATGTACCAATCCTAAAACGCGCTTGCTTTTAATTCATCAATTCTGCCATCTTGGATTGCTTGAATAACAGCTGCGGCTTCTTGGGCAAAGCTTGGGTCAAGCTCTGTTGCTTTTTGCGCCGCAAAAATTGCGTCTTCATATCTGTCAGCTAGCACATAGGCAATAGCCAATGCCGAACGCACGCGCGCGTCTGTTGGCTTGAATTTCACCAAATATTCATAAACAGTAATCATCTTGTCATATTCGCCCGCGACTCCAAGTTCTTCTGCTAGTACAAATGCAATCATGCTTTCTTCTGGCACATATTTTCTTTCAATAAATGCTTTATTAACAATAGAATCATAGGCCTTCAAAAGCTCTCCATTAGTTAATAACGCTCTTCCTAAATAATAATACGTGGCCTTGAAAGCCGGCTCTAAGGCAACTGCCTGCTCTAAAACCTCAACTGCTTTTTCGCTCTCTCCTGCCAGCACATATGTTTCACCAAGTATCAAATAAATCTGAATCCTCTCTGAGCTAAGCTCCCGGGCTTTTTCAAGCTGGCTTATTGCTCCTTGCAAATGCGAAATATCGTCATCTATCAAATACTGGCTATTATATAACTGGCCAAGCTTTAAATAGAACACTGCGTCATTCGGCTTCTTTTTAATTTCATTATCCAAAGAATCTTTTGCTTCCAAAAAAGCATTAAGCACATCAGCGCGCAAAATAGAATCATTCTTAATTTTTTCAATATTTTCAGTAGAAGTTAATCCCATAAGAAATTCAGCAAAATTCAAAGTTAGGTTTTCTGATGTAATAAGATTTTCATTAAGCGCGGCACGATAATGGGACAAGGAAAACGCTATATCATTACTTAAGTACGCTTTTCCAGTATCCTCAGAAGCGCGCAAAACCTTGTAATTCAAATTGAAAATTGAATACATTACCAAAGGAACCATAATTATAATTATCGCGACTGGCAATATTTTTTTATGTTGCGCGTCTTTATTGGTTTGATATGCAATTATTGTTCCATCGTAATATTGATTCTCAATCAATGCCAATAATACCATAAAAAACAAAAGCGAATGAAAATCATCAAATACAAAAAACAGATGCACAAAATATGCGATTGTCATTCCGCTGAACAACAAAAATTCATTTAAGCTGAATTTCTTGTTCCTATATCCGCGTATAAGATAATATCCAATATAGATCGGAAAACACAAATACAGCAACAACGCAAAGATTCCTGATTCAGACAAGATATTAAAAAACTGGTTATGAGCCCGGTCAAAATATGTTTCTGTTGGAGCAAGAAGATAATAGTTGGCTGGAAAATATTCATTAAACAGAATATTATAATTCTCCATGCCAACTCCGGTTAAAGGGTCTTTTTTAAATCCTTGTATTGCCGCGTTCCAGCCGATAAAACGGGTCTTCGCGGTTTCGTCATTAATTGAAATAGTTGCCACGCGCCGCAAAACTGGAATCTGGCGTACTAGTTCTGTTTTTCTGAATTGAAAACCAAGGCCAAGAATAATAATGCCAAGAATAAATCCAGCTCCAATTAATTGCCTATATCTTTTTTTTCTTCCGAGAAAAATATAAGCCAAAGCCGCGAAACTAGCTCCCATAATTAGACCTAAATACGCGCCTCTAATATCAGTAAGCGTGAAAGCGTAAAAATCAATCGCAATAGTAGCAATATAAAAATATCTCAGCTTAGGGCTCTTTTCATGCATTAACAAATATAAAGCAAACGCGATATTAAATAACAAATAAATCGCGACATACACAGGGTTGCCAAGCGTGGAAACAATGCGAGTTCCAACGCCTGCGCCAAATAAGTACACGCCAAAAGATCCAGGATTGCGCTGAAGAATTCCATATATACTCACAAGGATGCTGGTTGCAAGCGAAACATTAAAAAATACATGCCATTGCTTTTTTTCAAATAATATTCTCGCTAATATATAAAATAAAAATATATGCGCGACAGTGAAAATCCCCCACATGCGCTCTAAATCCCCAAAGAAACTCGCCAAAGGCGATTCTCCGAACAGCGCGGCAATGGATTCAATAATAAGCAAACCAAGAAAAATCCAGAAAAAATACGCGCGCTTAAACGCGCTAAATTGAACTTTACCGTGCATCCAAAGCCACAAAAGCATTAGTCCGATAATCTCAATAATTACCCGAAAAAAAACCGTTCGGATAGTTACATATGGAAAAGTGAATCCAGCCCACAAAACAAGCGGAAGCACAGCTGTAGAATACAATAATATCCTGCACATTTTGATTAATTTTTCATCAATACTCATACACTTATAATACCAGCCCAAGCGCGACAAAGCAATGACGCGCGCTAAAAAAAGCAACCCCCCGGCGTTTGCCGAGGGGTGCTTTTTCCTACGATACTGTTGAATACTAATATCCGCGAGTATAGTTTATGACTTGGACAATCTCCATGCGTCAAGAGGAATATAGGCATCCTGTGTAGAGCTGGATGGTACCTGGTATCCATGAGTCCAGTCCTTGCCAGTACTACCCTGCTTAAAGACACTTGTATGATCCCCTATATTTGCTGAGTAATCTGACCATAGGAAATTATAGTTGGTAGTGCCTAATCCAACGATTCCTTGTCGATATGTTGTAGCAGCTGTTGGGCCAAGGTCGCTAGTTAGAACTGCTGTCTCAGTTTCATCGCCCAAGAGTTGGACGCTGATTGAGTCAGAGTCTGTGGAAGCTCCTACATGAGCATTAGCCACATCAATCTTAAGCTCATAAGTGTTTGAAGTTCCAGCTGCGATAAGCTCTTCTCCTGAGCCAAACGTAGTTGAGCCATCAGCAATATCAGTTCTTTGAGTTCCTAGCATAACAACTATGCGAGTGCTTGTTGAGTTAGGTGCTCTTCCATCTAGTCCTGCGTTAGCAAGCGCTACAACTGTAAGAGCTGCAGTACCGCTATGAGATAACTCATCTGCTTGGGCAGTTCCTGTTCCATCAAAGATGGAATATTCAGTAGAACCCATCAAACTTCCATTTCTATAGAGCTTGAAGTTATTAAGCGAT
>Ga0210057_1006283_pt1 | contig 14820 bp, 20 predicted proteins | sample CryGeyCG2114_010_2_FD_183968 | JGI IMG/M metagenome (GOLD analysis project Ga0210057, IMG submission 183968) | Groundwater microbial communities from aquifer - Crystal Geyser CG10_big_fil_rev_8/21/14_0.10 (SPAdes) (version 2) | ecosystem: Environmental > Aquatic > Deep subsurface > Groundwater ... | reverse complement strand
ACTTGAACACGCGTCTGTTCTTGCACGTGTCCATAATGTCAGCGAGCAGGTTACTATCCGAAAAGCTGACGTCGTGTACTTCGAACGCGAGCTTCGCGGGTTCAAGCCTGACGTCGTAGAGATGTGCGGTCTCCTGGACTACCTGCCCTGGAAGCTCGCCGTCATCCTCGTCAAGAAGATTCATCGTTGTTTGAAACGAGATGGATTCTTCCTTACATGCCACATTCATTCGAATTGGGAGAAGTACTTCCTGTGGCATCAAGAAAACTGGGGCATGTTGTATCGGTCGCGGAAGCAGCTAAGGGAAATGCTCACCGAGGGTGGTTTCCTCGAAGCTGATCTCTATGCCGAGCCACACCGCATTCATAGTGTTGCGGTCGCCCAGAGGCTCTGATAAGGGCGGGTACCTAGTTGGATTGATTGACGAGAGAGTTTTTCCGGGATGCTACACTGTTAGCATCCCGGTTTTTCTTTATTTATGAATCTCTACGCAATCTCCGCGCTCGTCAATGTTGCTACCAGTATCGTTCTCGGCTTCCTCATTCTTTTTGCTGACCGGCGCAATCGCGTAAACCAATTTTTCTCGCTGTTCGCCCTTGCGGTTGCCGTGTGGGGGTACTTCTATTTCATGTGGCAGATAGCGCAAGATCCGACCATGGCGTTGTTCTGGACGCATGCACTTATGGCAGGGGCTATCTTCATCCCGTTCTTCTATTTTCATTTCATCGTCCGATTCCTCGACCTCCAGCACTCGCTCCGCTGGTTCGTGTGGGTCGGCTATGCTATCGCGGTGTTCTTCAGCGTCATTAACTGGAGTCCTCTTTTTATCGCCTCCGTTGCTCCGCAGAGTGGATTCCCGTTCTGGCCGATGGCAGGCCCACTATTTTTGCCGTTCTTAGCAATATGGGTACCGTATGCGATGTACCCCGTCTGGTTGCTGTCCAAGCGTCTGCGTACCACCCGTGGTGCAGAAGAACGTGCGCAGATTAAGTACATTCTCTTCGGAACGGCCATCGGGTATATCGGGGGATGTACGAATTATTTCTTGTGGTACGGCATTCCCGTCCTTCCGTTCGGCAATATCACCGCTTCCATCTACATCATCTTCGTCGCGTACGCCATTTTGAAGCACGGACTGTTCAGTATGAAGGTAGTCGCGACGGAGTTCATCGTCTTCGCTCTCTGGCTCTTCGTATTTATCCGCATGCTCCTCGCAGAGACGCCGACCGAGCAACTGGTGAACGGCGGCCTGCTCTTCGTACTGCTTATCGTCGGCGTCTTGCTTATCCGTAGTGTGGACAGGGAGGTGGAACAGCGGGAGAAAATACAAAAGCTTGCGGACGAGCTCCAGGCGACCAACGAGCGGCAGGAGGGGCTCATCCACTTCATCGGGCATGAGGTGAAAGGGTTCCTGACCAAGGCAGAAGGCGCATTCGCTTCGCTTGAGGAGGGCGACTTCGGGACACTGCCGGAAGAGTTGAAGCCGCTTGTCGCTCGCTCGCTCGTGGAGACGCGAGAGGGGTCGGCGTCGGTCGCCGCTATTCTGAAGGCGGCAAACTTGAAGAGAGGGACCGTAACGTACACGAAGGCGCCGTTCGACCTCGCGGCGCTTGTGGCTGAAGAGGCGGAGAAGGAGAGGCTCTCGGCGGAGCATAAAGGGCTCGTGCTCACGGTTACCGCTGATGATGCGTCGTATCAGATGACTGGTGATAAGGAGCAGATACGCGACCACGTCTTGCGCAACTTGATTGAGAACGCCATCAACTATACGCCATCGGGCTCCATCGCCGTTGCGCTCAAGAAAGAGGGCGACAAGCTTGTGTTCAGTGTGAAAGATTCCGGCATCGGCATCACCGAGGAGGACAAGAAACGCCTCTTCACCGAAGGCGGCCACGGCAAGGACTCTATCAAGATGAACATCCACTCCACCGGCTACGGCCTCTACATCGCGAAGCAAATCGCGCTGGCGCACAGCGGCACCATCCGCGCCGAGTCTGACGGCGCGGGCAAGGGCGCGACCTTTATTGTCGAGTTTCCGGCGAACTAAAAACGCCGCCGCATCGCGCGATGGCAAGGTACGATTTGTGGTATAATATGAGCATGCATATACTGGATATACAAGAGAAATCAGTGCCGATATTGAAACGTCGCGCGGTAAAGCGTGCAGGTGTTTTTGGATCAAGCGCGCGCGGCGAGGCCGTTGCACGCGACGTAGACATGCTTGTCGAGATGCCGCGCCCGTACGGCCTGTTTTCTTTTCTTTCGCTCAAGAATGAACTTGAAGATGCGCTCGGCACAAAAGTCGATCTCATTGAGTATGCTTCTATTAAGCCGCAACTGCGAGAGCGGATACTCCGCGAGGAAGTTACGATTTTATGACTGCCCCGCGTGATGTAAAGACATATCTCGATGATATTCTTCATGCGGCTCAGAGCATTGATTGGTATACGTCAGGCATGACGTTCAAGGATTTCAGTCTTGATTCTAAAACGCGTGATGCCGTAGTGCGCAATCTTGAAATAATAGGCGAGGCAGTGAAGCGCATTCCCGACGCCGTTCGTATGCGCTATCCGGATATAGAATGGCGTCCGGCGGCCGCAATGCGCGATTTTCTTATTCACGAATATCCCGAAATTGATGTGCGAGCAGTGTGGAATACCATCAAGGCGGATTTGCCTCCCTTCAAGAGCGGTGTCGAAAAGTGCTTGCGCGAGTTGTCTGTCGAATAAAAAAATACTCCACCGGCTACGGTCTCTACATCGCCAAGAGCATCGTGGAGGCACATGGCGGCACCGTCCGCGCCGACTCTGACGGCGCGGGCAAGGGCGCGACCTTTATTGTCGGGTTTCCCGCAGAAAACTGAACGGAAACGTCAAGCCGATATGGTATACTATATGCATGACAGTCCCCCCCGCCGTCCGAGCATGCCTGTGGTCGTATGCTGTCTCGGCGCTTGATATTGAGCGCGATAGGACACTTATCATCACAAATGTTCTGAACTATGGCACGAAAGAAGCGACCGAGTGGCTCTTCTCGCAGTACTCCGCCCGGCAGATAGCGGCTGTGGTGCAAAAACCGCTTCCCGGGAGATGGGATAAGAAATCACTCGCACTCTGGGCGCTTCTTTTCGGAGTTACACCAGAACTGCGAGGACGCTTTTCAGATGCGTATGCACTACGAAGCATTGGATAAAAAGCGATTGGCGCTCTTGCCCGTCCTCAATGTTTTCAAGCACGAGTTTTATCTCGCGGGCGGGACGGCGCTTGCGCTCCAAATCGGTCATCGGGTGAGTATCGATTTCGATTTCTTTACGGAAAAAGATTTTGAAATCGAGAAACTATACGAACAAGTGCAGAAGAGGTTTGGACAGGTGCCGCGCACGCAAGAATCGCACAACACGCTCGCTGTTGTCGTACAGGACGATGTGCGGATGAGCTTTATGGGATATCGCTATCCATTGCTTGAAACATGTGTGGACACAGAACACGTACGTCTCGCCTCAATACTTGATATCGGATGTATGAAGCTCGGCGCGATAGTGTCGCGGGCGGAATTAAAAGATTATGTTGATTTGTTTTTCATACTCAAGCGTCTCCCGCTCACTGAACTACTCGCCGCCTTGTCAAAAAAACTTCCGTCACTTGACCAGAACCTCGTTTTGAAAGCGCTTGTCTCTTTTGATGATGTAACTTTAGAGCCAATTGATTTCATACAGGGGAACGAAGTTACTCCAGATGAGATACGAGAATCGATTATCAAGAATGTGAAATCACTGCCACTCGGGATTCATTAGCGGCACAGGGGGTGGTGTTGACTATGTATATACACACGTATATACTAGACCTATGCACACAACGACGATACAGAAGTGGGGAAACAGCTACGCAGTGCGCCTCCCGAAAGCTGTTATGGATAAACTTAACCTGCAGACGGGACATTCTGTGGAGATTCGTGAAGCGGCCAATGGGAGGACACTCTCTATTGTTCCAGTAAAGCTCCATACGCATACGCTCTCAGAAATGCTTTCTCGTATCACCGATGAGAATCGGCATGACGAAGTCGATTGGGGGAGTGCGGTTGGAAATGAAGTATGGTGACAAAACGGCGGTCTGTGCCTGACCGTGGCGATATTCTCTGGCTCGATTTCAACCCTGTTCGCGGACACGAGCAGGGCGGAAGACGGTCTGCACTCGTGCTGTCAACGCGTGAATATAATGCCATAGCGAGACTCGCCATTGTGTGCCCGGTCACATCGCACATAAAAGGGTACCCATTCGAGATACCGTTTAAAACCAAAAATATAAGTGGAGTTATACTCGCCGACCATGTGCGAAATGTTGGCTGGGTAGAGCGTCATGCCGACAAAATCGGCACTGTCTCTGAAGCAGTGATGACAGAAGTACAGGAATATATAAAAAAGATTGTCGTGGAGTGATACTATACATATCTATGCCTCCTGAAAAGAAAAAGCCGGCGCGGGTCTGGCCTGTGCTTCGTGCGTATGTGAAAGCGGTATCGGCCTACCCGTTCTTACTGAGCGCCGCCATACTCGGTGTCGTCATAATCCAAATTGCAAACGTTGCCGCGCCGCTGTATCTGCGACAGTTTATCAACGTGCTTGCGGTCGGGACGGCGAGCCCGGCTGTTCTCAGCACGCTTTTCTGGATACTTGCGGCGTTCGCGGGGGTTAATCTTTTCGGCTGGTTCGGGGAGCGTGTACGCGCGGTTGCAACGACGCGTGCCGAGGCGCGCACGATGGCCGACCTTTTCAATACGGCATTTCATAACCTCCTCGGACATTCGCATGAGTTTTTCATCTCAAATTTCACCGGCACCTTGACGCGGCGCGTCACGCGCTACGCGCGTTCATTCGAGCAAGTGTTCGACAATTTGATTTTCAATTTCCTCCCGGCGCTCCTGTTTGCAGGCGGCGTCATCACGATTCTCTGGCAGAAACATACCTACCTTGGGGCGGGGCTTCTCGCGTGGACAGTATTTTTCGTTTACATCCAATATAAAACGGTGGCGTGGCTCCAGCCGCTCCGCACCGCACGAACTGAAGAGGACAGCCGGGTAACGGGGACGCTCTCAGACGCCGTACTCAATCATTCTACGATTACCACGTTCGCCGCGCTCGGGAACGAACGAACTATTTTCGGTGCGGCAATCGGGCGCTGGTACGAGGCGACGAAACGCGCCTGGGACGCCGACATGTGGGTGAATGCCGTCCAGGGAATACTTGCGATTATCATAGAAGTCGCCCTCTTGTCCGGCGCGGTCTTCCTCTGGCGGGAAGGCTCGTTCACGGTCGGCGATTTCGTGCTTATCCAGGTATACATTCTCGGTCTTTTTAACCAAATCTGGGGCATCGGGCGTAATATGCGCCAGCTCTACGACGCATTTGCCGACGCGACGGAGATGCTGGACATTATTGAACTGCCGCACGGGATACGGGATGCGCCGAATGCCTTGCCGCTTACGGTGACGAATGGAGAAATCATCTTCGACCATGTGCGCTTCGAGTATCACGACAACCATGTGGTACTGGACAACTTCGGGCTCACTATCGCGCCACACGAAAAGGTAGCGCTCATCGGCTCTTCGGGTGCGGGAAAAACGACCATCGCCAAGCTCCTCCTGCGTCTCTACGACCTCACGGGCGGCGCCATTCGCATCGACGGCCAAAATATCGCACAGGTGACACAGGAGAGTTTGCGCAGAGCCATCGCGTTCGTCCCGCAGGAGCCGATGCTCTTCCACCGCTCGCTCATGGACAATATCCGCTACGGGCGGCAGGAGGCCACCGACAATGAGGTGATTGAGGCGGCGAAGCAGGCGCACTGCCACGAGTTCATTAATCGATACTCCGAAGGATTCAATACGCTGGTCGGCGAGCGCGGCGTGAAGCTTTCGGGCGGCGAGCGCCAGAGAGTCGCCATCGCCCGCGCGATTCTCAAGGACGCGCCCATCCTCGTGCTCGACGAGGCGACCTCGAGCCTCGACTCCGAATCCGAACGGCTTATCCAAGACGCGCTCCTGCGGCTCATGAAAGGGAAGACCGTCATCGCCATCGCGCACCGGCTCTCCACCGTGATGAGCATGGACCGCCTTATCGTGATGGAGAAGGGCGCGGTCGTCCTCACCGGGACGCACGACGAACTCCTCGCGCAGGAGAGCAATCTCTACAAGAAGCTCTGGGAAATCCAGGCGGGCGGCTTCATCAGCGCGGACTAGATTGTCTGAATGGGGCGCTTTTGCTACTGTTTCTACATTGCCGGTGTAAGTAGACTTGCACCGGCTGCGTTCGGAGAATGTACAGATATGAAGACATCTCTGCACATTTCCTCACTTCGCCGGTATAGTTCAATGGTAGAACGAAGGACTCATAAGCCTTAAACAATGGTTCGATTCCATTTACCGGCACACACGACATTTTGGACGGAATTTGATAGGATAGCAGACAAGAGGTTTCGGGCACCTGCGGCTGTAAGCTTGAAGCAAGCTTTCGCCCGTTGCGCTCGGAAAAAGAGCGAACGAGTTCGCTCTTTGTTCCTCGCTTGCGGTCGTAGCTCAACTGGTTAGAGCATCCGCCTGTCACGCGGAAGGTTGCCGGTTCAAGTCCGGTCGACCGCGCATCAAACAAAAGTCCGGCTTAGAGCCGGATTCTTGCATTACGCCCTTCCGTACCGGTCCTCAAGACGCCTGATATCGCCCTCGTCGAAATCGCCGAAGGCTATTTCCAGAAAATAGTTTCATTGCGGAATAGGGGTGCTGTGCACCCGCGCGGTGCAGGGCGCGCCGCATTGATTGGTATAGTATCGGTATGACCATCCGAGATGAAGCGTTCGCCTTGCTTGCCGCGAACCGTCGGACGACCGACGGGCATACCTACACGGTGCCGTCTCCCGACGCCTATCCCTACCAGTGGTTCTGGGATTCCTGCTTCCACGCCATCGTGCTTGCAAAGAGCGAACCGGAGGCGGCAATGAGCGAACTGCGCGCGCTCGTCTCCCGCCAGCTTCCCGACGGCATGATTCCGCACATCATCTATTGGGTGCCGGGAGATTTGCACCGCTACAAATGGGGAACCGACGGCACAAGCGCGCTCACGCAACCGCCGATGCTCGCGTATGCCGCATGGGAAATTTATAAGGAAACGAGTGACGAGGCATTTATCGCCGAGCTCTATCCGGCGCTCATGCGGTATTACGAATACTTGATATCCAAACGCGACCCGCGCGACCACCACCTTGTCGGCATCATCAATCCGGACGAATCCGGCGAAGATAATTCGCCGCGCTTTGACAGCGTCCTCCATGTGCCGGACGACATATCGCTTGCGGACCATCTTGCGCGCCGCTTGGAGCTCGTGGACGCGAATCGCGCCTGCAATTTTGACGCCGAGCTTTGCATGAACCGCCATTTTTGGGTAAAGGACGTCCCGTTCAACGCGATTCTCGTGGAGAACCTGCGTACGCTTGAACACATGGCTTCGTTTCTGGGAAAGGAGGATGACGAGCATTTCTGCAAGCTCAACATTGACCTCGTGAGCGCCGCGATGCGCGAGCATCTTTTTGCCGACGGCGCGTATTGGTCGGCGGTAGCGATGACCGAGTACGAGCCGCTTCGGGTCGCTACCTGGGCGCACTTTGCTCCGCTGTTCGCCGACTTGTACACGCCGGAAGAGGCGCGGACGCTCGTTGACAATGAACTTCTGAATGAAGAAACATTTTGGGGGCCGCACGGCATACGCACGGTCTCGCGCAAGGAGAAATCGTACCGCCCTGACGGCTACTGGAGAGGGTCGGTCTGGATGGCGCCGCACTGGTTCATCTACAAAGGACTCATGCGCTACGGCTTCAGCGAAGAGGCGCGGCTCGTGCGCGAGAGGTCGGTTGCGCTTATCGAGCGGGGCGGTTTCCGCGAATACTTTGACCCGGAGACGGGGGAGGGCTACGGCGCGCATAACTTCACGTGGGGGGCGCTCGTGGCTGATATGATGGACGCATGAGGTACCAAGACCTGTTACAGGAACTCGCGTGGAAACCGGCGATTGAGGGGGGAGCAGTGCCGCAGGCATCGCGCGTAGTCGTCGGCGGCATGGGCGGTTCGGCGCTTCCGGCGTATGCCGCGCGCTTTCTGGACCCGACACTTTCGCTTTCGACGCATCGCGATTACGGCCTGCCCGAGGTTGTCGATACGGATGCTCTCCATATTGCCATCTCGGATTCAGGGAACACCGTCGAGACGCTCTCGTTTGCCAAGGCGGCATACGAACGCGGACTCAAACTTGCGGTTATCGATGCCGGCGGCGAGCTCGCGGATATTGCGAAGAAAGAGGTCTTGCCGTTCGTCCGCGTTCCTTCCGGCCTGCAGCCGAGAGATTCGCTCTTCTATCTCCTCAACGCCCTCCTTGCGCTTATCGGCAGAGAAGACCTGCGTGCCGCGCTTGCGGCAGTATCGTTTGACGCCGACGCCGCAGAACAAGAGTCCCGTTCCCTCGCCGGCACGCTCGCCGGCGCCCTTCCGCTTTTCTACGTCTCGCGGACGAACGGATTTCTCGCCTACGCGTCTAAGATTCATGTGAACGAGACGGCGAAGATGCCCGCTGTTGCGAACCTGTTTCCCGAACTCAATCATAACGAGATGCAGTCTTTTGACTCTTCTGCGCCGGAAGCGGTTGCCGCGCTTGCGCGCTTTGTGCTCTTGCGCGACGCGAATGACGACCCGCGCATCGCGCGGCGGATGGACGTTTTCGCCGAGCTTATGCGCGAGCGCGGAAGGAGTGTGACCGAGGTGCCGCTTACAGGCGCCACGCGCGCCGAACAACTCGCGCGCCATTGGTTCGTGATGCACCGGACGGCCCGTATGCTCGCGGAGGCTCGCGGGGTTGACCCCGATGCTGTGCCGCTTGTAGAAGATTTCAAGAAGCGCTTATGAATAGATTGGTGTTTGATATCGGCGGTTCGCACCTGCGCGTCGCGCTTGCAGACGGCGATGCGCTCGGAGCGTCGGAGAAGGTTGCTACGCCGAAGGACCCGGCGCAGGGTGTCGAGGCAGTGCGTGCGTTTTTGGAAAAGCACGGCGCCCGAGCGGACGAAGCGGTCGGCGGCATCGCCGGCGTGGTGCAAGACGGCGTCGTCGTGCGCACCGGCTACTTGCCGGAATGGGACGGATTCAATCTCGCACAGGCGCTTGGCGATGCGTGCGGCATCCCATCCGTGCGGTTATTCAATGACGCGGAAATTGCCGGCATCGGCGAAGCGGTCGGCGGCGCGGGGAAGGGGTACCGCACGGTTGCGTACGTTACGGTGAGCACGGGCATCGGCGGCGCGCTCGTCGTGGACGGGCAGGTTGTGCCGCATGCATACGGGTATGAGCCGGGCAAACAAATCATAGACTCTGCGAATATGAAATCGCTTGAAGACCTGTGCGGCGGCGCGTCGCTCACCGAAGAGTTCGGACATCCGCCGGAAGAGCTGGAGCACGCTCTGGTTGAGGGACGCGTGCGCGCGCTCGCCGTCGGCCTCTACAACCTCCTGCGCTTCTGGTCGCCGGATATCCTCATTCTCGGCGGTTCGCTTATGAACGACGAAACCGGCTATCCGCTCCGCGCCGTCGTGCGGGAAATTTCCGCTCTGCCCGTTGTGCTCCCGCCACTTCCGCCGATTGTGCACGCGGCGCTCGGCGACGATGCCGGTCTCCACGGGGCCGCCGTCGTCACCACTTCATAACGGTATGCTCGGCTTTCACCACTTACGTTCGCGGGCGCTCATTGCGAAAGGTCTGGAACCGTTTCCGGCGCGGGACATTCTGAAGCGGTTTCTTGACTATGTGATGTATGCGGTCGGCGTCCTCGCGCCGCTTGCGCTCCTCCCGCAGGTCATCCAGATATACGCGACAAAGAACGCCTCGGGCATATCGCTCGCCACGTGGGTACTGCTCGCCTTCTTCAACATCCTCTGGGTGCTGTACGGCATCGCGCATAAGGACAAGCCGATTATCATCGCGCACGTTCTGTTCGCCATTTTGAATACGCTTGTCGCTGTCGGCGCGCTGTTGTATTGAAAATTGAAAAAATGAAGGAACTCAGCTAAGATACGCGAGTGCGAGAAATACGGGCTTGCCGCGATAAACTTCTTTCTCGAAGACTCGAAAAAGTTTTTCTTTCGGCTCACTCGGAGAATGTGTAAATGCATGAAGACATGCTTTCCACATTTCCTCGTTCGCCGAGATAGCTCAGTTGGTAAGCCCTTCGGGCTTTCTGCTTCGGCGCTCGGCTTAAATGAATGTGCAGACACATTCGCTTAGCCTCGCTTCTCGCAGTAGAGCAGCGCCAGAATTTGTTGGTCATCGTAACGTGCAGAACCAGTTCTTGCCGAGATAGCTCAGTTGGTAGAGCAGCGCCATGGTAAGGCGCAGGTCGTCGGTTCAATCCCGACTCTCGGCTCCAGAATAAAACACGAATGGCTCAACCCCATTGAGCCATTCGTCATTTTGTCGTCTGTCCGGTCGGGATTCCCTCCTTCGCACAAGGCTACGGACGGGCACAGCGCGGGGGGGGGTGTTCGGAATGCATGGAGCGGCAGGGCGCGACCTAATTTTTAAGGAGCGAAGCGACTATAAAAATGGAAGTACTCCTGTGGTGAGGGTTTTACGTTATTTGCAAAGTGGTTTTTGGAGTATTTAGGAGTAGTATTAAGGGACGAATATATGGAAAAGAAATCTTTAAATACAGGCCTTAACAAAGTCGCCAAAGCAAAGAATGACGAGTTTTATACTTCCAAGATGTCATTGCGTGGGCGCGAAAGACATTTCCCAACCACCGCAAAGAAATGGCGAATGTAGTTTGGGGCGAGTTGTACAATCAATTCAAAGACAAAAAACTAGACGCCAAGAAACTAGAAGCCGAGGTTGCAAAGCTGATGCAGGATGAAGACGTGACGAAAAAATCCGGTATCTATCCTTATGTTCTCACGAGGCAAGAAAGACATCTCTCAATTCGCGCCTTCAATGACAAAATGAAGCGCGAGGCGTACGAGAGGCAGAAAGGAATCTGCGTAAAATGCGAAGGGCGTTTTACGATAGAAGAAATGGAAGCCGATCACATTACCCCTTGGCACGATGGTGGCAAGACAACTCCAGAAAATTGCCAGATGCTGTGCATGAAGGACAACCGAACTAAATCTGGAAAATAAAAATATGGGAATGAAAGAAAGATATTGGGAAGCAACAACTAAGGCGGCGAACGAGATATCTAAACCTTGGTATAAAAAACCGGAGTTTTGGATTGGCATTGTTGCTAATGTTATTGCTCTCGGTGCTCTCGCGGTAGCCATCATTGCGTTGCGGCAATAGAGGAAATCTGCTATCATTTCCTCAACAATGCAACGAAGGAACTTTAGATAGCCGCCACGAACCCGCCCAGCTTGCGGGTATTCGTGGCGGCTTTTCTATTTGCCTTCGTAGCTCAATGGTAGAGCGCACCCCTGAAACGGGCGAGACAGAAGTCCGATTCTTCTCGAAGGCACACGCCCTCGTAAGCTAATGGATAAACTGTCGGGCTTCTATCCCGATCTTGGAGGTCCGAATCCTCCCGAGGGCACAATTCATTATTCCTAAATAATTCTTCACGAAGAATTTGCACTATAAATCTTATGATATGCTGTAAATCATATGAGCAAGACCATACATAGAAAGAGAGGAGACACGCTGGTCGGAACCATCGAGCAACAGTACAAAGTTGATCTTGGGTATCGTTCAGATGCCAAACTTTCTACTGTCCTAAAAAGTGAAGGTGCTAGTTCGCTTTCAAAATTGCTCAAAATGGCTGAATCTACAAAAAAATAACTATGGACGCTGATGCGTTTAGTTTTGTCACGCCAAAGGCGTATCGAAGACGAATATCAAGACGAGACGGTACGTACGGTGATTCTATATAATATGTCAATTGTTGAAGCACTGCTCTTGTTCTGGACGAAAAAGAAGAAGAAAAAGTTTTTTGAGGATAAATATACCGATAAACATACATTGCCAACCGAGTTACAAGGTACCGGTGGTAAGGAATTACTCGTGGCCCATTTTAGCAGAGTGGAAAAAGAAGATACACGCGTTTGGTTCCATGATCTGATTGCAGAATGTAAGCAATTTCTGGGTAAGGATTTACACGACCGAGTGATTGATTTACAGAGTATTCGAAATACATTTCATTTATCCAAAACTCGGCGAGCACTATCTCTTAAAAAAGCCGAAGGATCTTTTGATGTAGTCTTGGAGGTGGTGAACAAAATAAAAAGGGACCTTAAAAAGATATAGGCAATTATGAACTACCCCATTTTAATCATCGTCGCCCTCGCCGGAATCGCGCTCGGAATGTATATCGCACGACGAAAAGAGAAAGTGGGATTTATCGCCAAGCAAATGGAGCAAAAGGCCGAGAACAAGAAAAAGATTCTCGAATTGATACAGACGCACGGGAAAATTCAGAACAACGATGTGGAAAAGCTGGCCGGAGTTTCGAACGCAACTGCCGAGCGATATTTGGACGAGCTAGAGAAAGAGGGAAGGCTCACCCAGCACGGCACCATCGGCCACGGCGTCTTCTATACGCTGAAAGAGCGAATGGCTCAACCCTGGTTGAGCCATTGAGCGGAGGCGCTTTTTCGGATAAGGATTTCATGTTAGAAAGAGAGAGCATCGCCGCCTTAGCTCAGTTGGCAGAGCGACCCCTTCGTAAGGGGTAGGTCCTCGGTCCGAATCCGAGAGGCGGCTCCGAAATATCTTGCTATACTCGCCCGTATGGACGAGAAGCGGGAACAGCGTCTGCGGGAGCTCGAAGCGATGATGGCATCGCCCGATTTCTGGGCGGATAAGGATGTGGCGCAGGCGTTCGTGCAGGAGTATCAGAGCCTGAAAGAAGGAGGTACCGGCGACCCACATGATTCGGGGAACGCCACGCTGGCGATACTCGCGGGCGCGGGCGGCGATGACGCCGAGGACTTCGCGCGCATGCTCCGCCGCATGTACGAGGGCTATGCCGCACAGAAGGGCTGGCGCGTGCGCGAACTCCACGCGAACGAGAACGACCACGGCGGGTACCGGAACGTCCTGCTCGAGATTTCCGGCGGCGGCGCGTACGGCCGATTGAAGCACGAAGCGGGCGTGCATCGGCTCGTGCGCCAGTCGCCGTTTAATGCAAACGCGAAACGCCAAACGAGCTTTGCGCTTGTGGAGGTCCTGCCGACCCTGGTTGCAACCGACAAGGTAGAACTCAAGCCGGACGACCTGGAGATAACCTTCGCGCGCTCGGGAGGGGCGGGCGGTCAGAACGTGAACAAGCGCGAGACAGCGGTGCGCATCCTACATACACCAACGAACCTTTCCGTACACGTCTCGAGCGAGCGGAGCCAGCTCGCCAATCGCGAGAAGGGGATGGAGCTCCTGAAGGCCAAGTTATTTAGCAAGCAGGAGCAGGAGCAGCAAGCAGAAGCGAAGGGCCGCAGTATCGCCGCCACCACCGCAAACGAGTGGGGGAGCCAGATACGCTCCTACGTCCTCCACCCCTATAAGATGGTGAAGGACCACCGCACCTCTCACGAGTCTGGTAATCCGGACAAGGTGCTTGAGGGCGACCTGGACGGGTTCATAGACGCCGCGGTAGATAAAGGGGAATAAACTCCTTGCATGTTTAGAAAGGTCATATATACTGTGTATATATGACCACCACCAAAGTTATATTCAATATTCCGACGGAAGTGAAGAACGCGGCCGCGAAGCGTGCGAAGCGTGACCGTATCACTCTTACCGACTTTCTGAACGCCGCGACACAGGCATACGTTGAGGGCGAACTTGAATTGCCACATCCTGAACTTCGTGCAACTGCGAAAGCAATCGCGCGCATCAAGAAAATCAGCGCTGATGCTGGTAAGGGGAAGAATGTAGTTGGCCCCTTTACATTAGAAGAATCAGACCATTATCTCCGTAGCTTGATGCGATAGAATATAGAACGTGAGGATACTCTACGCTCGCCGTTTTGTGCGAAACTTCAAGCGACTTTCGCCTGCCTTGAAGGAACGTGTCCGTGAACGTCAAGCGATTTTCATTACCGACCGACGGCATTACTTACTTCGCGATCATGCTCTGCACGGCACATTACTCGGGTATCGGAGTTTTTCGATAACCGGTGATATCAGTGTGCTGTATGAGGAGGTTGACGCATCGCTAGTGCGACTCATTGATATCGGGACTCATCACGAACTGTACGGCAGTTGATTTTTCTATCGACGTTTAGGCTTATCCACACTATTTTTGAGCATCTACGGCGTTTCCTGGACGGGGGAGAATTCCATAGGGTACAATAGGGAGCGAAGCATGATTTATTTCGACAAGGTGACGAAGCGATACGGAGACATGGCGGCACTTGAGGACGTTACCATCTCGGTCGCTCCCAAAGAGTTTGTCTCTATCGTCGGCCACTCGGGCGCGGGGAAGACGACGCTCCTGAAGCTCCTCCTCGCCGAAGAGCGTCCCACCAACGGCTCGGTCTTCTTCGAATCGATTGACATCAACGACCTGCCAAGCTCAGCGCTCCACCACTACCGCCGGAAGATAGGGATGGTGTTCCAGGATTTCCGCCTCATCCCGAACAAGACCGCCTACGAGAACATCGCATTTGCGATGGAAGCCGCCGGCCGCACGGACGACGAAATCGCGAGCGACGTGCCGTACATCCTGGAGCTCGTCAACCTCGCCGACAAGGCCAAGCATTTCCCCGACCAGCTCTCGGGCGGCGAGAAACAGCGCATCGCCATCGGCCGAGCT
>Ga0210057_1006282_pt1 | contig 14823 bp, 15 predicted proteins | sample CryGeyCG2114_010_2_FD_183968 | JGI IMG/M metagenome (GOLD analysis project Ga0210057, IMG submission 183968) | Groundwater microbial communities from aquifer - Crystal Geyser CG10_big_fil_rev_8/21/14_0.10 (SPAdes) (version 2) | ecosystem: Environmental > Aquatic > Deep subsurface > Groundwater ... | reverse complement strand
ACAAAAGTAATAGACATGATTCACGATCCTCTGAAAATTTAATAGATTAAAGCCGTTCCGATTGTACCGGAACGGCTTTTTTGATAGTATTTTTAATATGAAGCTTCTACGGGCTAACGCTCATGGCATTTTTCATTTTTTCAGCGTAATCCGCCGAAGCACCTTCTTTCGCTTTTTGAGCTTTGGAGGGGACGCGTTTCGCGTTCATTCGTGGGCTTACGCTCATGGTTTTCTGCGAAGGCGGATAAACTCTCATGGAAAATAATCAAAAAGATATTTCTATTCTGGAAAGATATGTGTCGGGAGAGGCGAGTTCCGCTTTTTGGGATGTTGCTGCCAAAGGAGTAGGTATAATAAATACCTTTTTTATAATTTCTGCTTTATCTTTGTATCAGTATGGCGTGTTTCAATTATTTCTGGCTACTTACGCTTTTTCGTCTTTGTTTGTTACCGCGGGCGGTGGCGTGGCGGTTAACGACATTATTAGGTTTATAGGAGAGAAAAAAGAAGCGCAGGCAAAAAAACTTTTTTATGAGTTAAATGTTTATCGTTTGATAATATCAGTTATATTATGGATTATTGTATTTTTTGGGGCGCCGTTTTTGTCTTTTAAATATGGTCATGATTTTATAATAATCATAAAGATAATATCTTTTTATTTTTTATCTAGTTTTCTATTAAAATTTATATCTAATGTTTTTTTATTCCGTCTTAAATTTGAAGCTCTTGCTTCAAGAACATTTTACGAAAAAGCGATTCAGCTCGGCGTGTTGGTTTATTTTTTCTTTTTCGGCACGATCGGTATCAAAGAAGTCGTTCTATCCCAACTTATAGGACAAACGGCTAATATCTTTATTTTATTACCGGGTTTTTTTACCGCCTATAGCCCTTGGAGAAATATTAAGGCCTCAAAAGAAAGTATTTTTATTCCTATTATGCTGTCTTATGGGAAATGGGCGGTGATAAGGCCATTTATAAGACGCTCGATCTATTTTATTCAGCCATGGATAATTAAGTTATTTGTTAATACCGAATCGGTTGCTATATTTTCTGTCGCTCAATCAATGGTCAGTTTATATAAAGGACTCCTTCCGACAAAAACCCTTTCTACTTTGATACCCTTAAGAATACATGACAAAGAAAAGTCGCAAAAAATGTTTACTTTTACTATTAAGTATCTCACCCTGTTTTCATTTTTAATTGTTTTGGCAGGCGTAATAACGGCGCCCATAGGTATTTATCTGTTTTTCACGAAATATATTCCTTCTCTTCCGATATTTTTTATATTAATTTTAAGGACCCCTCTTCTTGCTGTTTCGGCGTCAATTTCGTTTTTTATCACAGCATTGAGAAAACAAAAGTTTTTACTTTATAATGGGATGATAAATACAGCCACCAGTATTTTATTTTCTGTTGTATTGACATATTTGTTCGGGATATGGGGCATGGCCATAGAGGACATATTAACGACGTTCATTATGCTTATTGTGGTCTATGTATATTTAATTAAAATTAAACCGGGTATTGAGATCCGCTGGAAAGATATTTTTTCTTTTGGAGAGGAAGACAAAATAATCTTAAAGAATGTTTACGTTCTTTTGTTGTTGTTCATAAAAAAACCGATAAACAGTATAAAAAAATATATATAAATTATGAAACTGAACACAAAATGCAGAGTTTGCGGTAGTGCTAATTTAATAAAATTTTTTGATCTAGGCGATCAGCCGTACGCAAATTCTCTTTTGAAAGGATTCGACGAAAAAGAGAATCTTTACCCGCTTTCTTTAAGCCGGTGTGCCGATTGCAGTTTGGTTCAATTAGACCATACGGCGGAGCCCGAGGAATTATTTTCTCAGTACGTTTGGGTTACCGGGACATCTGAAGGAGCGCAAAAACATGCTGAAAATTTTTATAAAAAACTTGTAGAGAGGTCCGTTAGCCAAGGGAGGGGGTATGTTTTAGAAGTTGCATCAAACGACGGCGTTTTCTTGAGGCCTTTTTTGAACAATGGATTTGAGGTTTTGGGAGTGGACCCGGCAGAAAATATTGTAGATATAGCGCTAAACAACGGCGTGTTGACCGAGTGTGCGTTTTTCGGGAAGAATTATGCGAAGGATTTAGTGGGGCGCAGAGGAAGGGCTAAAATAGTGTTTGCAAGAAATGTTTTGCCTCATGTTGCCGGAACTCGTGATTTTGTAGGCGGACTCGCAACGGTTTTGGATGATGCGGGCGTGCTTGCGGTAGAGGTTCATTATGCTGGGGTGATCTTGGATGAGCTTCACTATGATTCGATCTATCACGAACATCTTTGTTATTTTACATTCAAAACCCTTGAAAGGCTTTTGAATGATTTTAAGCTTTTCGTTTTTGATATTGAGAAAAGTCCTATAAGCGGAGGCTCGATCATTGTTTATGCCAAAAAAAAATCTGCTGAAGAGCGGTTCCCCGTTAAAAATTATCGCGAAGAAGAGGCGAGGTCCGGGAAAAACGAACTCGAAAGTTGGCAAGGCTTTGCCGAGCGTTCGTTTGAGCACCGCGAAAAGCTTTTAAGTATGATCAATGATGTTTTGTCTTCCGGTAAGACGCTGATAGGTTATGGCGCATCCGCGCGCAGTTCAACTATGTTGAATTTCTGTAAGATTAATGCTAATCTTATCTCGGTTATTGCGGATAAGAATCCATTAAAGCAGGGAAAGTTCACGGCGGGGACTCGCATACCAATAACAAGTCCGGAAGAGGCGATGAAAAAACGCCCCGAATATATACTATTGCTTGCGTGGAATTTCAGTGACGAAATTATCAAATATCTAAAAAAAGAGTTTGATTACGGGGGCGCTTTTATAGTTCCTCTGCCCAGCAACCCTAGAATATTAAAATAATTCTAACGTCTAAATGAATTTTTATAAAACTCAATTTAAAGAAGTTTTCCTTATTATCCCGGATGTTAAAGAGGACGAAAGGGGCTATTTTTATCGCAGTTTTGCTATAGAAGAATTTAAAAGGAACGGAGCAGATATTTCAATTGTTCATATCAACCGCGGTTATAACAATAAAAAAGGTACTATTCGCGGGTTTCATTATCAGGTGGCTCCTAAAGCAGAAGACAAGGTTGTTCAGGCACTTAAAGGGTCATTTTATGATATTGTTGTGGACTTGAGACCCGGCTCTTCGACTTATAAAAAATGGCAGGGGTTTGAAATATCTGCAGATAAAAAGAACATGATCTTGGTTCCAAAGGGATTTGCTCATGGTATGCAGATGTTGGAGGACGACTGCGAGGTTCAATATTTTATGTCGGAGTTTTATTCGCCGGAGCACGCTCGAGGGTTAAGGTGGAACGACCCGGCTTTTGGTTTTATTTGGCCATTGGGCGAACCAACGGTAATTTCGGAGAAAGATGCCGGTTGGCCCGATTTTTCCTGATAATTTTAGATTTTTATATAGATATGATAGTGTCAAGAACACCTCTTAGAATAAGTTTTGTTGGGGGAGGCTCCGACTTAAAAGAATATTATCAGCACGGATTCGGGGCGGTTTTAAGCACGGCCATAAATAAACATATATATATATTTGTTCATAAAAGCTTTGACGATGTTATAAGGGTGAATTATTCGAAGAACGAAATAGTGGATAATATAGATGACCTTGAGCACGACATTGTAAGAGAGGCCATGAAATTGTCCGGGGTGACTAAGGGTGTTAGCATAGCATATGCTGCAGATCTTCCGGCAAAAAGTTTGGCATCCGGCCTAGGCGCGTCAAGCAGTTTTGCGGTAGGCATTTTAAACGCTCTCTATGCTTATAAGAGCGAGAAGGCGGCCCCGGGCCGCTTAGCAGAAGAAGCATCTAAAATTGAGATAGACATATTAGGTAAACCCATTGGCAAACAAGATCAGTATGCCGTAGCATTCGGAGGCCTTAATTACATAAAATTTAACAAGGACGAAAGTGTTATTGTTAGGTCCGTAAATATATCGACGGAGGACAAAGAACTTCTCGGCAGGAATCTTCTTTTGTTTTATACGGGTACCGATACGAAATCTGTCGAAGTTTTATCAGAGCAAAGGTCAAAAACAAGGGACAATCTTGCTATCTTGTCTAAAATGGTAAGCTTGTCCGGAGACCTTAAAACGTCTTTGGAAAACTCAGATCTTTCCAAATTTGGCAGTATGTTGCGTGAAAATTGGAACTATAAAAAAATGCTTGCAAGCGAGATCACAAATCCGATAATAGATGATTACTATAATAAGGCCATGTCTGCCGGAGCTGTCGGTGGTAAAATTTTGGGTTCCGGCGGCGGTGGCTTCCTTTTGTTTTACTGTGAGTCCCAAAATCAGATGCGTCTACGCAAAGTGCTCCCGAACCTAAAAGAAATGCCTTTTGATTTTGAACCGGAGGGCAGTAGGATAATTTATTCTGATTAATTCAAAAAACTCCGTATTATGCGGAGTTTTTTGATGCGATATGATCAAGAAACGAATGGAGGATAATGCCGTGGGCACTTTCCACTATTCCATATGAAGATGAGGGAGTGTAGATGTTTATGTGCCCAAGTTTTGAAAGGGGATTATTGTTGGAAAATCCTGAAAGTGTTATTACATTACAACCCAGCCTTTTTGCGCTTAGTGCGGCATTTAAAATGTTTTGCGATCTTCCGGACGACGATACCGCAACAACTGTATCTTCAGCGTCGGCGTGCATCTCTATCGCTTTAGAAAAAACTTCCTCAAAAGAATAATCATTGGCATGGCATGTTAGCATTGATCCGTCGTTAAAACATATTGAACGAAGTCCCGCCATTTTCGAAAAATCCTGGGCCATATGCGAGGCTATGGCCGCACTCCCGCCGTTCCCGACAAACATTATTTTTTTATTGTTTTGCTTTATCTTTTTTAAAAGTTCAACCGACATTAACATCGCGCTGTCTTTGTTCGTTTCTTTATTTTCGTGGTCAAAAAATTGCGTATTAAGAATTGTATTATGGATATCAGAAGAATATTTTTCCAAGTCGTTTTTGCGCATAATACTTATTATCAATTAATTTTAATGCATGTCAATTTTGACATTTTCATAAAAAATAAGCATATTATTGAGTATATGATGGTCTTGGTTACAGGAAATAAAGGATATATCGGTTCGGTCTTATCAAAAATACTCCTTGATAAGGGTCATAGTCTCGTCGGCCTTGATACGGACTTTTACCGAGGGTGTAGTTTTTTTGATACCGGGAACGATTTTAGGCAAATAACAAAAGATATCCGCGACGTATTAAACGAAGATTTTGAAGGTATTGATGCGGTGATCCATTTAGCGGCTCTTTCTAATGATCCGTTAGGAGAGTTTAATGTACGTCTAACAGAAGATATAAACTACAAAGGAACTTTGCATGTGGCCCGTATGGCTAAAGCCTCAGGGGTTAAAAGGTTTGTTTATGCCTCTTCACAAAGTATGTATGGAGTTTCTAATTCAGATGATGAGCTTGATGAAGATGCCAGCGAAAAAAATCCCGTAACTGCTTATGCTCGTACAAAGTGGGATGCTGAATTAAGACTCAAGCAAATGGTTGATGACGATTTTGTTGTGGTTTGTATGCGCCCATCAACTGTTTTTGGTGCGAGCCATAATTTTAGAGCAGATATTGTTTTTAATAATTTTGTCGCCTCTGCTTATACGACCGGGAAGATCAAGGTGAAGAGCGATGGTATTCCCTGGAGGCCGGTGGTCCACGTAAGAGACGCATCAAGGGCTTTTATAGCCGGGCTTGAAGCTCCTCAAGAAATAGTGCGGGGCGAATCTTTTAATATTGGTATATTAGACGGAAATTATACGGTTAGGCAATTGGCTGAGGCGGCGCAAAGATCCGTGTTGGGTAGCCAGCTTGTTTTTACCGGAGAGCATGGCAAAGATTCAAGAACCTACAAGGTTTCTTTTAAAAAAATATTAACTAAGCTAAAAGATTATTATAAGCCGGAATGGGATTTGGATATGGGTGGGAAAGAACTAGTCGGATTCTTTAAAGATGTAGGATTCTCAGAGGAGCATTATACGGGAAGAAGATGCAATCGTTTGCAGCAGATCAAATTTCTTTTGGAAAACAAAAATATTAATGATGATTTAAAATGGATAAAATAAAACAAGCAGTAATATTGGCCGGAGGTAGGGGCGAGCGCCTGCGCCCGTTAACAAATGCCATTCCAAAACCGATGGCGCCGGTTAATGGTCGGCCGTTTTTGGAATATTTGATTGAGCTTTTACGAACGAATGGCATAGAAGAGATAATCCTTCTTGTGGGGTATTTAAATGAAAAGATCGTAGAACATTTCGGTAATGGTTTAAATTTTGGAGTTAAGATCAATTATTCCATAGGGAAAATTGATGACGATACGGGCAGGAGATTAAAAAGAGCTAAAGATATGCTTGCTGGGACATTTATTTGCATGTATGGCGATAATTATTGGCCGATGGATCTGGCTAAAATGATGGAGGTTTACGAGAAGAATAACACTCTGGCAATGATGGTTTTGTATAATAACCGGGACGGGGGAGGTGAATATGGTTTTGAAAATAATATAAGAATTGAAAACAACGGATTGATCAGTAGATATGACCCGGCTAGAAAAAGTTCGGATTTGAACGCGCTTGATGTGGGGACTTTTATTTTAAAAAAAGAATTCGTTGATGAAATGCCGGAACATAATTTTCATTTTCAAAATGAGTTTTTGCCCGAGCTTATTTCAACCAAGAGAATGTCGGGTTATGGAATAGACCACCCTTATTATTCGATAACCAACATGAATAAGCTTAATGAGATGAGGGAATTTTTAAGGACAAAAAAAGTTGTTTTTCTCGACCGGGATGGTGTTATAAACAGAAAGATGCCAAAAGGCGATTATGTTAAAAAATGGGAAGAATTTAAGTTTTTGCCGGGGGCTATTGATGCAATAAAAAAACTTTCTTCTGCGGGTTTTGACGTTTTTATAGTTACAAATCAAAGGGGAATCAGCCGCGGAATTATGAGCGAGCGCGATCTCGGGTTAGTTCACAACCGGATGGTTTTAGAGTTAGAGAGCGCCGGTGCGAGTATCAGCGGCATATATTACTGCCCTCATGGTAAACAAGATGAATGTTTTTGCAGAAAACCGAATCCTGGTATGTTGATCAGGGCTGCGCGCGATCATAAGTTGGATCTATCAAGGTCCATTATTATTGGGGATGATGAAACGGATATAGAAGCTGGAAAAACGGTAGGAGCAAAAACATTCAGAGTAACGCCGGAAAACAATTTATTGAAAATAACGAGATTATATATATTATCATGAGAGTCTTTGTTACTGGTGGGACCGGTTTTATAGGTCGTCGTGTTGTAGAAAAATTGATAGGAGAAGGCCATCATTTACTTTTACTTTGTCGCGGCCGGAGTTATTATTTTTCAAAATTAAAGAATACTAAAATTGTAAAAGGGGATCTTTCAAATATAAATAAATGGAAGGGCTTTGTTAAGAAGTTCAAGCCTGATGCTGTAATACATTTGGCGTGGGAGGGGATACCCGATTATGGTTTTCGAATGTCCAAAAAAAATTTTATTAATGGCCTTGATCTGTTGTCGATGCTTAAAGAAACATCATGTAAAAAAATATTGGTTACTGGAAGTTGCTGGGAGTACGGTCAAAGTTTCGGCAGATTGGATGAAGATATGGCCGTAAGTCCCCTCAATGCGTTTTCTGCCTCTAAAAACGCTTTAAATTGGCTTGGTGGAGAGATCGCTAAAGAAGCGGGAATAAAGTTTGTTTGGGCTCGGGTCTTTTATGTTTACGGACCGGGGCAAAAAAATAGCTCACTTATTCCTTACTTAATATCTTCTTTTAAAAGTGGGAATCGGCTAAAATTAAACAATCCTCACGGCGGGAACGATTTTATTTATGTGGAAGACGCTGCCGGGGCCTTGGTCGCTCTTTTAAGCAATGGCCGGGCCGGTGTGTATAATATTGGCTCAGGAAAAATCACATCAATCGCCGATGTTGTTAATGAAGTTTACGGTAAAAAAATAATAAAGAAACCGAATAAAATAAAAGGTTTTTATGCGGATATTTCGAAAATAAAAAAAGAAACAAATTGGTTTCCGAGGACATCTATAAAAAAAGGAATAGAAAAAACAATAGAAGTGTTCTAATTATTGCTATTATGAAAAAAATATTGGTAACAGGCTCTTTGGGTTATATAGGAAGCGCTTTAACGAAATATCTTACCGACAAAGGTTTTTTTGTTGTTGGCTTGGATACCGGATTTTTTAGAGACTCGGTCTTATATCCTCCGGCAGATACGGGAACCATCTTAAAAGATGTCCGCGATATTAAGGAGGACGATCTTAGCGGTTTTGATGCGGTTGTTCATCTTGCCGGTATTTCAAATGACCCTCTTCATAAGATCGATGCGGCTCGTATTTATGATCCTACGCGTGATTACACATTAAATATCGCTAATATTTGTAAAAATAAAGGCATTAAGTTCATATTTTCTTCAAGTTGTTCGGTTTATGGTGTAAATGAGGGTTTGGCGGATGAAAACACCCCCGTCAATCCGCAAACTCCTTATTCTCTAAATAAGGTCCAAATTGAAGAGGGCCTTCGTAAAATAAGCGACAACAACTTTTCGCCCATCGCACTTCGTTTTGCGACGGTGTTCGGCCCGTCCCCTCGCCTTAGATTTGATGTAATGGTTAATATGTTTGCCGGAATGGCAGTGACGGGCGGAGCAATAGTGCTAAATTCCGACGGCTCTTCTTGGAGGCCGAATGTTCACGTTTCGGATGTTTGCGAAGCTATATCGCGCTCAATTGATCTTAAACATAAGGGCAGCGGGCTTTTAGTTTTGAACGTAGGCGATGAAGCCAACAATCTTCAAGTAATTGAGATAGCCAAAATTGTCGCGAATACGTTGCCGGGATGCGAAGTCAAATTTCTTACTAAAGACCCCGATTTAGACAGTGAGGGGCTGATCAAGGATAGGAAGGTTGAAGGGGGCGTGGACGTGCGTACTTATAAAGTATCTTTTAAAAAAATCAGAGAAACCATTCCCGGATTTAAATGTGAGCGGACATTGCAAGACGGAGCAAAAGAACTTGTCCGATTATTTAAAGACCTGTCTCTAATTTATGATATATTTAAAAAGCGCGATTTTTATCGCCTGCAAAAACTGGAATATCTTTTTAACAACGGTTTTCTTTCGAAAGACCTTTATTGGTTAAAAGAGCGCCCGAATCTTTCTTTTAATTCTTTTAAATAAGTCGCGCTTTCTGGCGCATCTTCTTTCGGCGCCCATCTCGCGAAATCTTTCCATGTTTTCGGGTCGTAAACTCCGTTCATTGTTTCGTAGGTTGTGGCTTTGTCGGAGAGTATCACATATGTATGCCATGTGAATGCCGGAACTCTAATGCTTTTACTGCCGGGTATTTCAAGGATTGTCGTTTGCGTTACGTTTCCCTTATCGTCGAAAAAAATTACTGCGATCTTTCCTTCAAGTATCGTTATTTCTTCGACTTTTTCTTCTGAAGGATGCGTGTGCGGCCGCATATATGACCCGGATAATAAGAAGTTAAATGCCATGTTGAAAAGTGCTCCGGGTTTATGTAATATTTTGGCGTGCCGGAGTTTGGGGGAGTTCTTTGCTTTTGTAAAGCATTCAGAAATTTCTTTTTGGTTTAATCTTGGTATTTTGAATTTTTTAGTATTTGCCATACCCAGATATTAGCAAAAAGTTGAAAAAAAGATAAATTATTGGTAAGTTTTATTTATATGTCTGGAAACTCGCCGGAAAAAATTGCTAAAGATATATTGTGGATGAGGCTTGCCCAAATGATGGTTAATGAAGAACATAAGGCAGAGAAATTTAAAGTTCCTGTCCATTTGGCTTTGGGCCACGAGGCCATTGCTGTTGCGGTTGATCGTATCATGGACCAAAATGATAGTTTGGTCCTTTCTCACAGGAATATTGCTTATAATTTAGCCCGCCTTGGTAAGTTAAAACCGGTGATGGATGAATATTTTTTAAAGCCCGGCGGTTTGGCCGGTGGAAGGTTGGGTTCTATGAATTTGTCCAACCCCTCAAAAGGAATAATTTATAGCTCAAGCATTTTGGGAAATAATTTTTCGGTGGCTTCTGGTTTGGCGTTGGGAAAGCAAATAGTATCAAGCGGGGGCCTAACGATCGTTTTGGGCGGAGACGGTTCGATCGAAGAAGGAAGTTTTTATGAAAGCTTGCTTATTTTGCGTAGCCTTAATTTAAGTTGTTTTGTGGTGATTGAAGACAATGATTGGTCTTTGGCAACGCAGGTGAAGGAAAGGCGCTCGAAAATAGATCTTTTTTCGTGTTCCGGTTCGTTGGGGATAAAATATGCTCATTTGGAAGGGAATGACCCGATCGGATATATCGAAGAATTAAGCCGACTGAAAAGAATTTCGTTGGAAGATAAAGCTCCGGTATGTATCGAGGTTAAGGTATCTACGCTCGGAGATTGGACGGGCCCGAAAAGCACAGAACATCCTGATGGTAAATTTATCAACTACCACGCCGGCCCATCGCCAAGCGCTTCTTTAAGCGCGTGGCCGATATTAAAAGAAAACAAAGAAGACCCGATATTCGTACTAAAAAAATATTTTAAGGAAAGCGAACTTAAGGATTTTGCCAAGGCAGAATTAAATAAATTGCGATCAGAAATATATCATGAAATATGTAGAGCATATAAATAAAGTTATTAGGGAGCGGATCGCCGGACACAGCAATCTGGTGTTGTTCGGGCAAAATATTTCTGCCGGCTCCTGTATAAGCGGCCTTACGAAGGACCTGTCCGTAAAAGGAAATAGCAGGATAATCAATTCTACGAATTCCGAAAATTCTTTATGCGGACTCGGTTTCGGGCTGATGATGGGGGGCGCCTCTGCGGTATTTTTTATGAAACAGCTTGATTTTTTAACTTTGGGTATTGATCATCTAGTAAATACTTACAACATTATTCGAAACATGCCCGAATATTATCCCGGCTCGTTCACTATTATGCCGGTGATCATGGACCACGGCTATCAGGGGGCGCAGTCGAGTTTCAATAATTTTTCCGATATTTGCTCAATGGCTAGAGTTCCGGGATTTGCTGTTACGAATAAAACAGATGCCGAAAAGATAATCTCTGCTCATATGGTGTCGCCCGGATTCAGGATAATAGGGGTAAGCCAAAGGCTTTTTAATGAAGAATTGATCGTGCCTGATAAGTGTGTATTTGCAAGCGAGGGAGGTGAGCTGTTCCAATACAGCGACGGGCAAGGCGCGACCATTATTTGTTTTAACTTTTCATATCCATATGGATATGCTCTTTTACGGGAACTAGGGAATAATGGTATAAGGGCGTCGCTTTTTAATGTAAATGCCTTAACTCCGATAGACTGGGAGCCGGTAAAACAGAACGTTATTAAGACAAAAAGAATAATTTTAATAGATGATAGTAAAAGTCAGAATCTTTCTGCATATGCCCTGCTTGCCGATCTTTATAATATTAAGCTTGATAAAAAAATTGTAATAACCAGAAAAATATCCGATAACTGGCTTAATCCTGTTTCGGACGAAATGAGGATAGACAATGAAAAAATTATTCGGGAATTAAAAAATAAATAAATATATGAGTGAAATAAAAAAATTCCGGAATGAACGTAAAAAATATATAAAAGATCTGGGTCAAAATAAAAAACTCAAGGCCCTGGCTTTGCGGATAATGGGAAGATCTCTGCCTTATAAGTATTCATATAATTTTGATTGGCTGGGCGTGCCCATTATCCAGTATCCGCAGGATATCGTTGCTGTTCAGGAGATAATTTGGAAGGTTAAGCCGGATTTTATTATTGAGACGGGCATAGCTCGAGGAGGAAGTTTGATATTTTATGCTTCAATGTTGGAATTGCTGGGCAAGGGAAAGGTTTTGGGTATTGATATTGATATTCGAAGCCATAACCGTAAAGAGATCGAAAAGCATAAAATGTCTCATCACGTAAAAATGATCCAGGGTTCTTCTGTGGACGATTCTGTCATAAAAAATATAAAGAAAATTGTTAAAAAACATAAAAAAATAATGGTACTTTTAGATTCAAATCACGCCCATGGACATGTTCTTAAAGAGCTGGAATTGTATTCTCCATTGGTTAGTAAGGGCAGTTATTTGGTGGTTTTTGATACGGTTATTGAGGATCTGCCCCGGTCGAAAAACAGGTTGTGGGGCAAAGGCAACAGTCCCAAGACTGCCGTAAGGGAATTTTTAAAGAAAAATAAGAATTTTATCATTGATAAAGAGATTGAGAATAAATTGCTTATTACCGTTGCTCCCTCGGGATATTTAAAGAGGGTTTCATGAATGATCAAAAAAAATTAGTCAGCATAGGATTGCCGATCTATAATGGCGCAAACAGGGTTACTCGTGCGCTTGGCACCCTTTTGGCCCAGACGTATAAAAATTTTGAACTTATAATTTCTGACAACGCTTCGACAGATGATACGGAAAGCGTTTGCAGGTCATATGCCGCAAAAGACGTGCGCATAAAGTATATCAGGCAGAAAGAAAATTTGGGACACATTGGTAATTTATATTTTTTGCTGAAAGAAGCAAAAGGAGAGTATTTTATGTGGGTAGCCGACGATGATTGGTGGAATGAGAAATATATTGAAAAGCTTGTTGATGCTTTGGATAAAAATCCTGATTACGGCGTTGCCCAGAGCTCCTTTGATCGAATACTCACCGATGGTTCATTTTATGAAAGGGTTCTGTTTGTCGGAGATAATAATATAACAGGACAAGGATATTATGAGGTATTAAAAAAGTTTCTTATTGTTGGTTTTGGCATGAATCATTATATTTATGGGATTTTTCGAAGAGGGCTTCTGGCAAAATTCGTAGAAAAACCACTCTGGGAGTGTTTAAGCTGGGAAAGGGTGTTTATGTCGGAGGTTGCTTTAAGTACGAATTTTTATTCAGTAGAAGAGGTGCTTCGCTATAGCGGTGTTCGTAGGAACAAAAAAGCGAGGCCTAAAATATCTTATCACTCTCTCCGATACTCGGGAGACAAAAAACGTCCGATTTTTTTTATGCCTTATGCTTTTACCCGGATGTTATGGAATTCGTTTAAAAGATGCGTCGCTTCGCGGGTTGTTCCTTTGCGCAGGAAATTTTTTATTTTTATTCCGTTTATGCAAATCGTATGGGATCAAAGAAAAAGATATATAGGATTCTCGTGGAGGGATTTTGAAAAACTTTTTCGTAAGATGGGTTAAATATTGGAGGCCCGACGGTTGCTGTAAAAAACTTAGAAAAAGATGTTCTTTTTTTGGTTTCTCTAAACTACGGCCTGTTGGATAATTGGTTACCGGTGCTTTATGAACTAAAAAAAAGAAAGCCGGATGTAAAAATAACGGCTGTTTTTCCGCGGTCAGAAATAGTTTTCGGAATAACTCCGGAAGAAGGGAGTCTAGTGAACCATAATGTAAACCCCTTGTAAATACGCATAACATCATTAATATAATGATATATTGCCATTTCGGCAATATATGTTTAAGAATTTGCATTTTTTATTATTTTATTAAGATGAAAAATCTTAAACAGTATTAAGCGCGGGTATATTTTTTAATTCTTACATCTTTTTATTTTAAGTCCGATTTTACTTTGGGTTTATGAAAACAATTTTTATAACAAGCTTTCATCCGTTTATATCTAGAAATTTTTTTTCAACTAATGCGTTTAAAATTCTGCTCAATAGTAATTTAAGAATAGTTATTTTTGTATTATCTTATAAGGTGGATTATTTCAAAAATAAATTTTCGCATCCAAATGTGATTATTGAAGGTATTAATTTTCCATCACCGTCTTCAAAAAAAATATCCTTATTTATAAAAAGGTTAACTAAATTTGGTATAAACTCAAACTCTGTTCGCATAGAACGATTGATAAAATGGAAAAAAGAAGGTAATTTTTTTTATTTTATAATGCTAAGCATTAGCGGGTTTTTTATTGCTCGTGTATTGTTTTTAAGGAAAATAGTCCGTTTTATGGATTATAAATTATCGGTGAATGACAGATATAGATTATATTTTAAAAAATATAAACCGGACTTAGTTTTTATAACTGATGTTCAAAATGAACGAGATGTTGAGTTGATGCATAATGCCAGAAAATTTGGTGTTGTTTTGTTGTCTATGGTGCGCACGTGGGACAATTTAACGCTCCATGGCATGATGCGCGTAATCCCGGATAAACTTTTAGTCCCCGGGGAGAAGATAAAAGAAATTGCTATTCGTTATCATGATTTAAAACCTGGCGATGTCGAGATTGTTGGCCAGGCTCACTATGATAATTATTTTAAAGGACCGAGAGTTTCCAAAGAAGAATTTTGTAAAAGTATTAACTTTAACCCAGCGAAAAAGATAATTTTTCATGCAGTGGTCGGCGATAAGTATATTTCCAATAATGACACAGATCCTTATATTTTAAATATATTTAGTAAATTAGATTATCAAATATTTGTGCGCTTTTCTCCGACAATTCCTGTTAAGTCTCTTGATGGGTTTGTGCCGTATGATAATATGTTTTTTGATAAACCCGGTGTAAATTTTAAAGAAAATATTATTTCGGATCAAGAAATAGGCGAAAAAGACGATATTAATCTTATGAATGCAATATATTGGAGCGACATAGTGACCTGTGGACCATCTACCATAGCCATAGACGCGGCATATTTTAATAAGCCCGTAATATTAATTGGATTTTACCCGCGGGAAAGAGATTATTTTGATGGA
>Ga0210057_1006281_pt1 | contig 14823 bp, 15 predicted proteins | sample CryGeyCG2114_010_2_FD_183968 | JGI IMG/M metagenome (GOLD analysis project Ga0210057, IMG submission 183968) | Groundwater microbial communities from aquifer - Crystal Geyser CG10_big_fil_rev_8/21/14_0.10 (SPAdes) (version 2) | ecosystem: Environmental > Aquatic > Deep subsurface > Groundwater ... | reverse complement strand
GTGGTTGAGGTTGAAGTGGTTGAGGTTGAAGTGGTTGAGGTTGTAGTACTGGTTGTTGATGTTGTAGTTGTTGATGTGGTTGAAGTTGTAGTTGAGGTGGTTGAAGTTGATGAAGTCGTTGTAGTTGGGATTGTTGTGGTGGTTGTGGATGTAGTGGTGGTGCTGGTTGATGTTGTTGTTGGGATTGTTGTTGTTGAGGTTGATGAAGTGGTTGAAGTTGTGGTTGAAGTTGTACTTGTTGTTGAGGTTGAGGTTGTCGTGGATGTTGTAGTGCTGGTGGTTGAAGTTGAGGTTGATGTGGTTGTAGATGTAGTTGTAGTGGTTGGAGTACAATCAGATCCTGTCGCCCCGCAATACAAATAACCTCTTTTTTCAACGTCTAAATTTCCAGTGCTGCACGAAGTATCACCATTCACATTAGATATAATAATATCATACTGAAAACACCCGCAACATTGATATTCATTTGGCATAGGAATAGATACAGTAATATCCAGAGAATCTTGATAAGGGAATAAATAATAGTAATTATTTTCACTGAAATAATAATCATCCCCGGGATCGCATTGCAGGCATTCACCATTCCCATCCTTATTAGAACAGCCGCCTTCAAAAAGCCGAAAACTTATCAAGTTTATATTATTTTGTTTTTCTAATCTCTCAGCCCTTAATGTAATATAAGATGTGGATGTACTTTTATCATAATAGCTATTCAGGTCATAAATTTTAATTTTATTGCATTTATCCTGAAGGTAGCTGAATGTTTCTCCATTAACTTGAACTCCGCAATATAATTCAAAACCATTTGAGCAGGAGCCGCCATTAACAGCACACCAGTCATCATTGAAATAAGTGCAAAAACCTTGTTTCCCAACAGGATCCGAATCACAGTCTTCTGTTGGAAAGCCAGTACAGCCGCCGGTTGTGCATGAACCTTTCTTTAAATTACAAACATCTTCCCCGTCTTGAGAAGGAACACATGTTCTGCTTGCTATGCATTCATAATCCAAGCCTTGATTCCAGCAAGGATCGTCGCACCATACGCCTCCAGATGAAGGAGTTCCCCATGAATCGCAGCAACTGCCGCTGCTGCATCGATATTTAGCCCCCTCTTTGCAATAATAAGAGGTTGTGCCAGTCTTTGTCTCGCATTTGTTGCTGCAGTCAGAAGTATCAGCACAGTCTATTAAATCGTCATTATCATCATCCAAATTATTGAAGCAGTTTTCTACACCTGGGATTGTTGTGGTACTTGTTGAGGTGGATGTTGAGGTTGATGTTGAGGTTGATGAAGGAGTGGAAGTGCTGGTAGTGGTTGATGTTGATGTTGTAGTGCTAGTACTAGTTGAAGATGTGGATGTTGTAGTAGATGTTGATGAGGTTGTTGTGGTTGAGCAAGACTCTCTACATGAGCCATCCGGGCAACATAAGTAGCCACTGAAAAAAGTGTCTCCGCGAAGCGAATCACATGCAGTTGAAAGAGAATTAGAACAGCCGCCACCATAAAGTTCGCAACACCCGCTTGGAATTGTTGTAGATGTTGTGGTTGATATTATTGTTGTGGTTGTTGAAGTAGTACTGATTGTTGATGTTGTTGTGGTTATAATAGGATGACAATAAGGTGATGTATCATCACAATAATTAGAAGAATGATCGCAACTTACACCAGAAAAACACTGACAATACGGAGTTGAACCAGAGCAAGAAGATCCTGTCTTGTAATTTTTGTTATAGTAACAAATATCATTGTATATTGCAGGTCCAGTATCTAGTGTGTTGCTAGTACATTGACCTGGCTGAGGAGAGCATTTTGTTGAACATGAGGGTATGGTTGTTGTGGTTGAAGTGGATGTTGTAGAGGAAGTTGTTGATGTAGTTGTAACGTCAGAACACCCTGAATCTGAACAACGGAGGTTGCATTCAGCTTCTGTGGAACCGCAGTTAGGAGCATTTTTATAGCAAAGGCAATAATTAGAACATTCTGCTTTGTTGACAGTTCCATAACCATAACGGCAGAGAGTATCATAACAGTGCCAAGAGGTGCCATAAGGGGGGTTTGTCGTATCTGAACAATAACCATAAGTATAGCCCGCTGCTTTGCAGTTATTAACACATGTGGGTGTTGGTGTGGTGGTGGTTGTGGTTTGTGTGGTTGTAGTGCATGGTTCACACCAATAAGGATTACCACAACCGGCAGTATATTGTCCGCATTTATTTGTACAATCAGCGCCACATTTTAAATTCTCGCAACGATAAGTCCCATCACTATTACACATAGCAATTTGATTTACGCCACAACTTGCACCAATAAATGCACAACCACTTCCGCATCCAGCATAGCTATCGCAAGTACATTGTCTTTGTGAAGGAACTGTTGTTGTAGTTCCTCCGGTATTGCAGTCACCGCATCTATCAGACCATGAACAACCGCTTTGCCATCCACAATTTAAATTAGAACCGCAAGGTTGTCCTGTACAAACTCCATTCACAATTCGAGCATAAGTTCCTGTCCCTGAACAGCCATCAACACCACATACCTTACTCTCGCTGTATTGACATTCTCCGCAAGAACCTTGTATTTGAGAACTAAGAGGTAAACTAAAAAGAACAAAATTTTGAGAATACCCGATATTAGAGAATAATAATACAAACAATAAAACCAGCAGCAAATAATTAATTCTCATGTGTACCTAAGAAAAATATTATTCAAGTGAATATTTATGCCGAACTGGTATATTTGAGTCAAAAAAACTTTCTGAACTGAATTAAAAATTTTTCTACCTGATTGAAGCTTCTTTCATTCCTTTTTGGGTTATAGCAAATGTAGGGGCTGAAGAATAAATTTTTGTCAGCAAGCCTCTCTGAACTAGAGTTTTTGTTACTGAATCTATAACTGGCGTTGGGATTTCATCTTCTTTTACAAGAAAACCGAGTATCTCGCTCTTGCTTGCAACCAGCCGCTCACACATTTCTTCCAGTATCTTTCTCTCTATTCCATTCTCCAATCAAGCCACCACTAGTTCTCTCTTCAATCTCAAAGCTTCTGAATCCCCAGAAAGCTTTTTCACTAGAGCCAATGCAAATTCCATTGCTGTGCCAGGGCCTTGTGAAGTGATTATATTATCGTCAATTACCACTCTGTTGCCTCGGGGGTAAGACAATTCCTTTTCCATCCCAGGAAAAATTGTCGCTCTTTTATCATCCAATATCCCAGCCTGGGCTAGAATTGATGGTGCAGCACAGATTGCGCCGATTGTTTTCTTTCTGGCATTGAAATCTTTCAGGACTTCAATCAATTTTCCAGTTTTGGCGAGTGTTTTATATCCAGGCCCCCCAGGAAGAACAATTGCGTCATACTGATTTGGATTTATGTCCATAAGCCTTTTGTCAACCATAACTCTGATGCCATGGCAACCTTGGATAACAGACCCTACAATCCCAACTGTCTCGACTTCTAAGCCTGCCCTTCTAAGGACGTCAACAACAGTCAATGCCTCAATCTCCTCAAAGCCATCAGTCAAAGGAACCATCACTCTCATAATCCCACTCTTTAATGTTTTCATTCATTACTATTGTTCTTTAAAGGTTAAATTTATGAATGATTTTATTTGCGAATTCTTCTGCTGATTGCGGACCGTCGGCTGTAATTATATTATCGTCTTCAATAACATGCTCTTTCAAGTAAGTCGCACCCTCTTGTTTCAGAACCCCAACCGCAAAATCAGCTGGAAAAACTGTGGATAAGACCCCTTTCAATAGTCCAGCTTTTGCTAGGATCATTGGGGCTAAACATATTGCTGCAAGGATTTTATTTTGTTGATTGAATTTTTTGGCAGTATCAATAACTTCAGGGTAGTCTAGAAGCTTGGGAGAGCCTGATCCGCCTATTATCACAAACGCGTCGTAATCATTCGGGTTTATTTCCCTCAATTTCTTGTCTGGCTTAACCTTTATTCCCCCCATGCTTACCGCTTCATCTGTTGTTATGCTTGAAACTGTTACTTGGATTGACTTTTCTTCTAATACTTTCTTAGCAACATTAAATTCTATGTCATTGAAGTTTGCCTGAGCTATCAAAAAGAGAACTTTCATATCTATCTAAAATTAATTGTTATTTAGCTATTTTATTGTTAGTGGTGAAATAAATGTACAAACAAATCATAGTAATAAGAAATGATTTGGAGATGAGTTCAGGCAAGAAATGCGCCCAATCATGCCATGCTTGTCTTGGATCATTTGAAAAAACTCCAGAAGCAATTAGAAAAGCTTGGAAAGGAGAAGGAGAGAAAAAAGTTGTTTTAGAAATTGGCTCAAAAAAAGAAATTTTAGGCCTGTTTAAAAAATCAAAAGAGTTAGGAATAGCTTGTTTTCTTGTAAAGGATGCAGGAATGACCGAGTTAGATCCAGGGACCATTACTGCTCTAGGAATCGGGCCGGATAAAGAGGAAAGAATCAATAAAGTAACTGGAAGCATCAAGCTGCTTTAATCATTTGTCCCATACATTTGTTATTTTCTTTCGTTTAATCAAAGAATATGATTCATAAACAACTACAAAACACTGAACAAAAATTGTAAATAAGTAGTAAGGGAAAGTAAAAAAGTAGGCTATTATATTGACGAATCTTATTTTACCTAGTTTAAAAAATACTATCAAATTATAACAAACCGTGATTAGATAGTTTATTATTGTCACCAAAAGCAGAGGTGTTATTGAGTAGACTCCAGCAATGACCTTATAGATCAAATCATACATCCCATATGTACTGATCCACTTGAAGAAGAATATGAGAACGGTGGGGGATATTATATTTCCACTGCTAGCAAAATACCTAAAATAATCGCCGAGCATCCAGTATAATACAGATGGTAAATAAAACAAGGAGAATATGTACCAATATATATGAGTTGGGATTGTCATGCATCCCAAAAACCCAAATTTCTTCGAAAAAATCATATCAGAATGTTTTCTAACAACTTGCAGATTTCCACGGCCCCATCTCAACCTCTGTCTGTAGAGTGATTTTATGTTATTTGGAGTTAAAGTATACATTACAGCATTTAAGTTAACAAAGGAGTCATACCCTGCTTTCTTTATCTCTAATGTTATGTCAAAATCTTCTGTTAATGTATCAGAACTAAATCCACCTATTTTTTTGAAAACATCCTTTTTTACACAAAAAAATCCGGGCAAAACAGATGCAGTACCCAAAAGAGATGATGCATATCTCCAAGCTGAAGACATTATATATTCCAAGTCTTGAAACCATGTAAGCGGGTTGGATGTTATTATTCCCCTTACAACTCCCGAAGAGGCCCCAAATCTTTTATACTGAAGGGGTTTAACTATTTCTTTGATTGTAATTTCTTCTAATACAGAGTCAGCATCCAAGAATAATATATAATTATATGATGATTTAGTTGCTCCAAAGTTCAACGCCTTTGACTTTCCTATATGGTTAGTCTTGAATAGTTTTATTCCACCTTTCTTTTGCATTGATTTTGCTATTTTTCCTGTGTTATCTTTTGAGCCATCATCTATTACTATAACTTCTATTTTACCGAAGTATTGTGAATTTAAAATGCTTTCTATAGTCTTGCCAATAACCTTTTCTTCATTGTGGGCAGGAATTATTACTGAAAGATTTGGTGAAAAGTTTTTCATGGGTTTTCGTTTGTTTTTTTTGAGGAAAATGAATATCCAAAACAAGTAAAGAAGTGCTAGAGAAATAAATAAAATTATTAAAATAAGATTGTAAATCATAAAACTCACTTAATGGCTATTTTTTTAGATTATTCCCTTTCTTCTGTATCATATCCCAATTCATTCTTTTTCCAATAATAGAGTTTATTAATCCTTGGCATATGCCTAAAGTAACAACAAAACCTACACTAAAACAAGAAACTATTAGCTTGCCTATATTTTTGCCACAATTTTCCATCTTAAGAGCAATTATCGAAGAAATTAAAAAACCGGAGCTGATAGCGATGGACCTTATACTTTCAGATAAAAATCTTTGAATATTGAAAGGCTCTGGGTTTCCTGTCCAGAAAGAAACAAGACCAAAAATTATAAACAGAGCGAGAAACAAAGTAGAGAAATAACCTAAAAGTGTTGTAATTATGCATATTTTCTGGTTTATAGAGAAATTGCCAAATATTATGCCTCTCCAATGGTCAATGAAAGCGTTGAAAGTACCATAAGCCCATTTTTTTTGCTGTTTCTTAAGGTCTTTCACTGTAAATGGAACTTCTCCCTTAACCACAAGATCATCTAAATAAATGGTTTTATATCCATTTCTTAAACTTTTTAAAGCAAATTCCACATCTTCTGTTAAGCTCCATTCCTGCCACCCGCCTAACTTCTCAATATTTTTCTTTCTTATCGCCATCCCAGAGCCAAAAAGCAGAGGGACATTAAATCTTTTGTTGAGCGGGGCTACTATTCTATGATAAAATAAAATAGTGCTTGAAGCCAATATTGTCACTAGATTCTGATTCGGATTTATAAAGCCCCATCTGGCCTGCACGCAACCTACTTTTTTATCATTTATGAAAGGTTTCACTATAGCCTCCAAAAAATTTTTCCCAGGAATAAAATCAGAGTCAAAAATTATTATTATCTCGCCTTTCGAATACTTTATCATGTGGTTTAGATTTCCTGCCTTGAAGCCGACATTTAAACCCCTTCTGGTGACTTTTATTTTGTTTGGATGCTGGTTAGCGAATTTGTCTATTTTTCTAGAAACATTCTTATTATTACTGTCATCCCCTATTATAATCTCAAACTTATTAGAAGGGTAGTTAAAATTCAAGCATTTTTTAGCACATCTTATTGCAACTATTTCATTGAATGTTGGTATCTGAATGGTTACAAATGGCCAATTTTTAATTTTTGGTTTTATTGAGAGTTGAGGTGAAGATTTTAAGGTTAGCGTCCTAAAACAAGTGATTAAAAAATAGAGCGAAAAAAATAATACTGGGATCATTAATGCATTGTAAAGGAATAAAGTTGTATTATGAGTAAATAATTTAACCAATAATAATTTCTCTAAAATCAATGGAAATATTTCATGCATATGGTCTTCACTATAATTTAAGAATATTACTGTTGTAAATTAATATGTTTATAGATATATGATGGGATTATATGAAAAAGGAAAGGAAAAGGGCGTATTTTTTTGCAGCAATATTAACTATAGTGCTGTATCTTGCAGGTATTTTTACTGGCGTCTTCATTCAAAGAGCCGAAGAAAACCAATTGAAGCTAAAGACAGAAGATTTGAAAAGATCGATAGAAAACACACAATTAGAATATTTCTATCTAAATAGTATTGGAGATAAAATACCTTGCAGCTCACTTTCTATACTTATCAATGAAACTACAGAAAACGTGCGAAAAATTGGTCAAGAATTAGTTGAGATTGAAAAAAGTAAGGAAAATATTGATAGCCTTAAGAAAGAATATTCTGTATTATCCGTTAAAGGATGGTTATTAAACAATTACTTGAAGGAAAAATGTTATTTAAATGACCATGTTATACTTTACTTCTACTCAGTTCCATGCGAAAAATGCATAAAACAAGGAAATATACTAGATCAATTAAGAGAGAATAAAGTAAAAAATATGAAGGTTTTTGTATTGGATGTGAATGTAGATGAGCCGATAGTTCAAACTCTCAAAAAAACATATAATATTACTGCAACCCCAGCAATTATCATAAATGAGAAAAAGTATGAGGGTTTAATTCAGCAGGAAGAACTAGAAAAACTCATAATTAAGAATTAAATAATATCTAATCCATCAATATCTATATGATCACATTCAATGATATAATAATATACATAGCATTGTTTTTCTCCTTATTCTCAGTTATATTTTTCTTGACGATTTATATAGAAAATAAAAATGAAGTAAAAAAAGGCAAGCCAAAAAAACAGCCGAAAATTTCAGTAATTATTCCCGCATACAATGAAGGCAAAAATATCCTAGAATCGATAAAATCAGTCCTAAAAGCAGAATATCCAGAAGACAGGCTGGAAGTAATAGTTGTTGATGACCATTCTGAAGACGATACCTTCAAGCAGGCAAAAACAATTGAAAGCAAGTCTGTAAGAGTTTTCACTAAAAAACACGGCGGGAAAGCAGCAGCTGTAAATTACGGGATAAAAAAATCCACCGGAGAAATAGTCATGGTTCTGGATGCAGATACTTTTCCTGATAAAAATTGCTTTAAAAATATAATTGGATACTTTGAAAACCCGGAGATAATGGCTGCGCTCCCTGCAATAAAGATATGGAAGCCAAAGACTATCGTACAGAAGTGCCAGGCAATCGAGTATTCTATCATGGGGCTGCTTAAAAAAGCTTTTTTCTTCATGGGATCAATGAGCTGCACACCAGCAGGAGCATTTATCAGAAAAGAATTCATTCGAAAGCATGGCGGCTTTGCAACTAATACCCTGACAGAGGACTTTGAAATGGGATTGAAGATACAATCAAAAAACTACCAGATAGCCCAATCATTGGACAGCCAAGTCTGCACAATAGCCCCAGATAAAATCAAGAAATTGTTAAGGCAAAGGGTCAGGTGGAACTATGGGAGCCTGGAAAATATCCTCAAATACAAGAATATGCTGAGCCCAAGATATGGGGATTTGGGTATGTTTCTTCTTCCTTTAGCATTATTCAGTGTAGGCTTCGTATCCTTTCTCCTCTTATATTTTCTTGTTAAGTTGATTCTAGATCTATCCCATCAAATATACTTGAATTCCCTCATCAATTTTGATATAATAAGAATGTTTAGCTTTAACGGGAAGTTAAGCTTCAGCGGCCTTATCACGAATGAAAAGACCTTCCTTGTTATTTTCATGATGATGGCGGCTTTTGCAATGTACGAGATCGCGAGGAGAAACGCCAAAGAGAAATTCAAATTGGAATACCTAATCTACTTCATATTCTATGGCTGGATTATGTCTCTGTCCCAGCTGATAGCTCTTTTATACTTTATATCAGGGAAAAAACCCAAATGGTAAAAGAATTAAATCCGTGGAAATGAATTATTGTGTATGAGAAAGATCAGCTGGAACAAATATTTTTCAGTCCTTCTAATAACAACCCTTATATTCGTGATAAGCTTCCTAATATCCCAGATAATATCATCCAAAACATCTGAAGACATATCCCAAATTCAAAAAGACATAAGCAACTATCTGTTAAGCCTAAACCTTCAGTCTGAGATTGCATCTGAGTATATATGCAAAGTCGACGTTTTGGGATTGACAAAAGAGAAAACCCTTCTAGGGCAGCAGATAGAAATCCTGGAAAAAAGCCTAGGCAAGGAGAATAAAATTGTCAAAGACCTTAAGAAAGACTACTCTCTCCTCTCAATAAGGCAATGGCTGTTAATCAAGCAGTTCAAAGAGAATTGCAATGAAAGCACCAACATAATAATATTCTTTTACTCTAACAAGAACAACCCTTCAGAAAGCGAATCTCAAGGCTATGTGCTGGACTACCTGTACCAAAAATACCCAGAAAAAGTTGTGGTGTATGCATTTGACATAGACGAGGACGATCCAGCATTAAACATGATAAAAAAGATATATGAAGTTAAAGAAGCGCCTTCAGTAGTAGTAAATGAAAAATTATTTTCAGGCTTCCAGACCAAAGAAAAACTGGAATCATTGCTCTCCTAAACAAACCCTTCTAATGTTGTGACATTCATTACATTCAATATGGCTTTCATTACAGCCAAATCAAACTCCTTCTCTGTCTTGCCGTATATCCATATCTTATTCCCACCGGCAGTCACCCTGGTTTGGTTTGAAAACTCCGGAGGAACGAGTATTATCTTTAAAACACCTTCTTCCCTTGTTATATTCTCATAAGTTTCTATTTCCTGGGCATCGAAAACTTTTTTCGACCTGAACATGTTCTTCGTCAGCTCATCGTATCTTGTCAGCTTATAGACTATTTCAAAAGTTTCCAACTGATAGATAGCATTAGTTTTTGGGTTTCCGGGCTTAAAGAGTATTGTCACATTTTTTGTTTTATAATCCATGAACAATTCATTAAACAGGCCTTCATTTGGGAATGTTTCTACTTTCAGAGCCTTCCTAACATCATCCCTGAATGAGAATGCGGCGCCTTTTATAAAGATTGTATCGACTGGCTTGACGAAGTTAAAGATTTGATATAATAAAAATGCCCCTAAAACTAATCCGAGAAAAATCCAGATATATTTGACCTTAATCTTAACTTTCATTCACACCACTATCTCAATATTGTAAAATTAACTAATATCCTTATCTGTCAGAAGTGTTTTCAAAAAAGAAAAAAGAAAAAAGAAAGTCTTTTTGCGTTTTTAGCTTGTAACAGGTGTAATACCTGAAGCTGAAACGCTTGTAACTTTGACTGCCATATTACCGTCGAGTTGTGTTGCGAATGTTCCAAATTGTTGCAATACTGAACATGCATTTCTTGTGTCGCCTGCTTCCCATCCAGCTACAACTACTGCGTATTTGCCAGTTTCGAGGACGCCGTCAGTTAATCCAACGTAACCCTCTCCTTGAGCAAATGGCAATAATCCGGATGAACCATATGTTGGGTAGGTTAATCCTAAAGCTTGTGCAGTTAATTTGTTAACTGCTGGACCGCCTACTAACACAAGGTGTTTTCCGACTGGTGGAGAAACTTCTGTATCTAATTTAGCAACTGCGTTTGTGACTGGAACAACTTTCTTGATTCCAGTGCCTGCTACTGTGGTTGTTGAATCAGGCCCTTTAACTGATACTGTTGCAAATACTTGTTCATTTGGTACTTTGAATACAGCTTCGTCACCAGATCCATGAGAGTTTGGATTCATGATGATTATACCATAGAGTGATCTGTGGTCTTCATCTTTTGTTCCCATATTGACCCATGAAGTGGTTCCAGCTTTAGTCTGTAATTCATCTCCTTCTTCTGTGCTTGCTGTTGTACCTAAGTTTGTGAATGCTTCACTGGCAACTTTCCAGTACATCTTGATGTCATCTTGGTCAGTTCCTAGGTCTGTTGATGATTTACCTAAGATATCCAAGGTAATGTTGACATAACCAGCTCCACTTGCTACTATAGGATCAAGATCTATCTCAACATTGTCTGCTTTTGTATCGCCATAGTAAACTCTTGCTGTTGCATTATTTTGTGCTGATGTTCCATTTGCAATAGTCCCTGCAAAGGTTTTTGCGCCTTCGGAATTTCTGTACCAAACTGATACACCGCCATTACCTGCGAATCCTGTCTGATTCCAGACAAGCCAGATTTTGTTGGTTCTTGTATCAGTTGTTAATGATGTTAGACTGTCTGCCTCTACTTGTAGACCATCTTCAACAGAACTTGTAATGTAAACTGTTTTCTGGTCTGTTGCTGCTCCAAGTGTTTGCCCATCTTGGTACTTGAATGTTAATGTTTCATAATTATCGTCTGACACTGTTACTGCGTCCATACATACTTCAGCGTAGTCATTTGGAAACTTGTAGCATCCACCTGATGTTATTGGATTGTCTGTATCGTCATTTATAACGAAGACGCTCTTGATTCCAAGAGTTGGGTATGTGTTGGATGCATCGTCGCCGGTATCACCAGCTGCGTTTGCATTCAAGCCATTTACTACCCATTCCCAACAATCAGTATCGGTTGGATCGTCGTTGCAAATGCTGTCTACTTTCTTGTACGCATCGCCATCTTGGTATGTTTCTGAAGATTGCTTGCCCATGATTAATGTTGCTCCTCTTTCTGCGAGGGCATCAGCATAGAAATAATCATCTACTGTTACTTCAATGCCATCATGAGTTTCAGTTCCACTGACTGTATATAATGTACCGTCAATGGTTAACCTTACAGATCCTGTACTGCCTACATTGTCCAAGGTAACTGTCTTATCTTCGACTGTTACACTGTCGCCTATATTCATGGAATATGTATCCCCGACATAGGCTGTGAACTTTGTATGCGGTGTAGTAGAATCAGTTCCTGTAATCTTCATTGCCTTACCCAAGAATTTGATTGTCAATGGCTGCGCTGTTGTTGCTGTACTGACATTGATTGCCTCATCAAATACATAATAGTATGCTAAAGCGCCTGTCGCAATTTCCATGTATACACCAGTCTTATAGTCATCTTCTGATGCGTTTAAACTGGCTGTTACAGTCGGTGAGGTTGCCAAAAAGACAATCTCATCGTGGAAGTTGTAGTTTTCGCTTTGGAATGTTACTGTACTGTCCTGAAGACCAGCCAAATCGTCATCTGTGAATACAGTGTCCAGATAACCTGAAGAACTCAATGGATAACCGATTGGAATATCTTCAGTTTTCCCTCCAGCAACTGTTACTGTGGATCCACCTGATGAAACTTCTTCATAGGATTCACCTGCTAATCTTACTGCTAAATCAACGGCACCGACAACATCAGCCGGCTGCGCAGCTGAACCAACAACTACATATGCGTCTAGGTTGTGGTTCGTGAAAAGGAAAGTTGGATAACTTCCCAAATCAACTGCTGCGACAAAGGGCGATATTGCCATAAGTGCAGTCAAAATTGCGGATAGCAATTTTGTTTTCATTTATTTTTTCACCTTTTAGTATTCCGTTGTTCACGGAAAACGTGGACTCGCGCCCACTTATACCTAAAACTTATTTTGGGAGCTATATAAACCTTTCCTGAAACAGTCTCAATGAATATATAATAGGCATTAATATATACTCTAAATTCAATTATAAGCTCTTATAATATAATTAATTGTTCCAATAGGATTTATTATCTCTTTTTAATGAAAAGGAAGTTTTTAGTAACTTTTAGTTTTATAGAGGGGTTAAATTATTGTTCGGTGGTTTCTTTTAGAAATCTTTTCTTCAAAGTTACTTTATTCTTTCTTCCTCTTTTTTCCAAAGAAACAACACCTCTTGCTTCAAGGCTTTGCAATATCCTGCTAACTTTTGCCTTTGAAAATCCAGATGATGATACGATTAATCTTTGGTCAACATCCTTAGCTCCTTTCTTTTGAATATAATTGACAACCATTCTTTCAGCTTCATTCAAAACCGATAATACAATCCCTGATCTTTTAGAAATTTTATTGTATATCAAGAAGATGCCGGCAGCTATTATAGCCAAAAGAATTACCACCCATTTCAAATCTACAAACTGAAGGATATTTGCCGGGTTAAGGTTTTCATAATATATCCTTAACGGAATTATATCGCCAGCAAACTGATCCTTAAAACCCCATTTTAAAACAATCCTCCTTCCATCGCTTCCTATGTCTGCGCCTGAAGGTGAGAGGGGCATCATCTCACTGTCAACCAAAGCCATGAGCTCAGGCAATTTCACAACTATATTTGCCTTATTAGTGTCGTGCAGCATTGGGATGTCAAAAAAGAATGTTGTTTTGTTTTCCTTCGTCTTTATCATTCCATTAGTTTCAAAATTAGCTTTAACAATTATCTGGCCCACAAAAAAAGGAGAAGAAGGCCTGCAGACTAAAAAATTAGCCTCATGTTTTTCGACCTCGCATATCCCCCCTTCAAAAGTTAAATCACGGATGTCATATGGCAATGAAAAATAGACCTCTTTCGTAGTATCCATGAATTTAAAAACCAGCTGAACATCAACATCTTCATTTCCCTTAATATCAATAGTGGCGTTCATCTCCTCTACTGACTGGACAGAAGATATACTAATCAAAAAAACAGCAAATATGAAAGCCAGGATGAAACGTTTCATAATAAATATTCGTTTTATATTCTAATATATTTAATCTTTAACTAAATCTATCTTAAAGCCACAATTAGGGCATCTGTCCCCAACCAAGTTGACTTTAGTTATTTTGGAAGCTGTCCTTTCTATTACATTTACCCCGCAGTTATAGCAGTAAGTATTTTCTGACCCTGATATTCCAGCTGAATCGTGCGTATAAACATACCTTAGTCCTATTCTCTTAGCCTCAGAGGCAAATTCTTCCAATACATCCAATCCTGTTTCTGGTGTATCCTGCATTTTATGCGCAGGCATGAATGCCAGCAAGTGGTATGGTATGCTTGAGCCTAGATTATTTATGATCCACTCCAACAATTCCCGGTTGTATTCCCGGCTCTCGCCAATTTCAGGAACAATAAGATTTGAAACTTCTGTGAATACCCTGTGTTTTTTAAAGCTCTTCAGCGCATCAAAAATTGGCTGGACGCTTTCAACTTCCATGTATTTCTTATAAAATTCCGGATCGCCTGAAGCTTTGACATCAACAGTTACTGCGTCAAGATATTTGCCTATTTTCTTGATAGCATCAGATGTCATATATCCATTTGTAACAAAAACTGTCTTGATGTTGTATCTTTTTGCAAGCCTGGCAACCTTGAAAGCGAATTCAAAATTAACTGTTGGCTCTGAGCATGTGAAAGAAATGATTTTGACTCCTTTTTTATTTGCTAGCTTTATTATTTCTTCTGGCGCGTATTTGTCACCCATCCCTGAAGTTTTCTGGCTTAAATCAGCATTCCTGCAGAATTTGCATTTCATGTTGCATCCAAAGGAAGAAAGGGAAAGTGTTTCAGAATCAGGATAGAAATGGAACATCGGCAGTTTTTCTATGCGGTGCTTGTCCATGAAAAGTATTTTGCCATAATTTTTTGAGTAAAGAACTCCTTTTTTATTTACCCTAACGCCGCAATATCCCGCATCTCCGTCAGAAATCAGGCATCTCCAAGCGCATAACTCGCATCTAACTTTCCCTGATTCCCTGGACCATAAAAAAGCTTCTTCCATTTAATCTTCCATATATATAGTG
>Ga0210057_1006278_pt1 | contig 14827 bp, 19 predicted proteins | sample CryGeyCG2114_010_2_FD_183968 | JGI IMG/M metagenome (GOLD analysis project Ga0210057, IMG submission 183968) | Groundwater microbial communities from aquifer - Crystal Geyser CG10_big_fil_rev_8/21/14_0.10 (SPAdes) (version 2) | ecosystem: Environmental > Aquatic > Deep subsurface > Groundwater ... | reverse complement strand
TTTGCTGAAGAGTCGGCAGAGATGTCTGAAGAAAGTGAAGATGCTATCGAGGAATCTACTGAAGAATCTGAAGATGTAGAAGATAGTGAAGACGAAGATCTGCAATCTGAAGATGAAGAGTCTGAAGATGACGAAGAACTGAACAAATAATTTTTTTCTTTATTATGAAATTTTTAACATTTGCTGATTTACACAGCGATAAGAAAGTATTGAAAGATTTAGTAGAGAGAGCTAGAGAAGATGATATTGATTTTGTCATCTGTGCCGGTGATCCTTCCATCTTCGACCGTGGTTTACGAGATGTGATGGCAGCTTTTGACGCTTTAGGGAAGCCGTTTTATATCATCCCAGGTAATCATGAAACCGATGAATCAGTGAGTAAGGTTTCAGCAGAGTTCTCTAACTGTATGAATTTTCATAAGAAAGTTATCGAGAGAGACGGCTATGTTATCTTTGGTTATGGTGAAGGTGGGTTTTCCGCAGAAGATCCTGAATTTAGGAAATTAGCGCGAGAATGGTACGGTAAGTATAATGGGCAAAAAATAATTCTGGTTACACATCAACCGCCTTATGGCTGCAAATTGGATGAAGTGGAGGGAGGCAGAGCGGGTAATGATGATTTTATGAAATTTATCAAAAGGATCGAACCAAAACTTGCCATCTCTGGACACATTCATGAAACGGCAGGGGTAGTTGATAAAGTTGGCAAGACAAGATTAGTCAATCCCGGCTGGGATGGCATGGTCATTGAGTTGAAATAATAACTAAAAATTAATTTGTTATTCATTTGGTCTTTCTTGATACAATGTTCCTCTAATGCGGCGAAACATAATTCCAATATGCTGGGCATGTTCCCAATCTTCTCTAGAATCACCTGAGTCTAACTCATCTATCTTTACATACATGCCAGCTCGTTCAAGAAGATTATCCACATAGGCAATAAATTGGTTTTCATAGCGACAAACATTACTTGGTAATCTTTGATATTCTTCTATATTTAGATTGTCAGCTAAAATTTTAGGGATACTAAGGTTGTTAATTTCACTAAAGGCGTAACTAGATCCTAAATCAAAAATAGTTCCTTTACCTACTTTAACTAGATCTTTGCCTTCAGCTATTTCATCAATACTTCTATGTGTCATTCTTTTCATTTTCAAACCTCCAAATTAATTTTTGATTTAATTGGTTGGTTTATATTCGCTATCAATTCTAAGCAAAGAAGTCATTTCTACTTGATTAATACAGAAAATAAGGATAATGTTTTAGTTCTGGAACAGGAAATAATGGGTGATTAAAATTTCTCATAAAAATACTTTCTTGACATCGACAGCAATTCCTGTCTGCTTGGTGTTGATTTCCACTCCCGACATCATAGCTTCTCCGACAGCAATCAATTCTCCTTTTAGTGAGAGTAATGCTACTATTTCTCCTTTCTTGAAATTCTCTAACTTGCTGATACCGGGAATTGCTAAATCTCTACCGTGTGAAACAGATTCAATAGTGGTGTCAAAGATCCAGCATTTAGCGATATGTTTTAAAGCGTTTTCAATCGGTTGTAAGCAGTGCTTTAAGAACTTATCATTGCCTTCGGTCTTATAGAATTCCATGGCGTCTTTAAGATCGTTAAGAGTAACTAAATTATTTTCTTCTCTAAAGGGACCGGCTTGAGTTCTTCTCAGAGCAGCCATATGCGCTCCTGTTCCGAGAGCTTGCCCCCAGTCATGGCAAAGTTTTCTGATGTAAGTTCCGGCTTGACAGAGGACGCGGAATAAAACTTGTCGGCCATTCATCTCGATAATCTCTAACTCATAGATTTCCCGTGTCCGTTCTTCTCTTTTGACAGCACTTTTTACGGGAGGTAATTGACGGATCTTGCCGATGAATTGTGACGTGGTTTTCTGCAGGTCTTCCAAGGTTAAATCTTTATGCAGATGCATGACAGCAATATATTCTTTAGGGGCAGTCAGCAGGAACTGCGTTATCCTAGTAGCTTTACCGATGGCGATCGGTTGCACTCCTGAAACCTGCGGATCAAGAGTTCCGGAATGGCCGGCTTTAGAAACTTTCATGATCTTTTTGACGTAATCAGAAACCTGGTGGGATGTTGGCCCTTTGGGCTTGTCGATATTGACAATTGAATAATCAAGAAGTTCTTCTGTAGTTCTTTCTGCTACAGGCTTACCATATTCTCCCACCGCTTCCTTCTTGATGAATACTTGTCTTGTCATAAAGTGTTAGATTTTGCTGGTGGTTTATATAATTTTACTCTTAAATTTTACTCTGTAGTTTTTAGTTATGGTTTGTTTTTTCTTAATCTTTAAAAGATAATTTTTCTCTTCGTGAAACTATGGCAAACCAATTAACCTTATTACCCGAACCTAAGATTGAATACACTGTTTTAGGTGAAGAAAATTTGCACAAACTTACTGAAACTGCTTATCGAGCAGCTAATCATCGCTTGTTATATGGTGAACCAGAATCACAGCAACTAGTAGATAGATTAAAGATTATTGAAGAATACTTTCCAGAAGCCAAAAAGAGGGATTATTTTATTAGATTTGAAGACAGAGTTATTGGCTATGTAAAAATTGATGATGGTTGGCAACCTTGGGAGATGGAATACACAGATCCAGAAGTGAAAGTTGCTTTCATCGATCCTGCCTTTAGGCAATATGAGTCTGGTCTAAAAACTAAGCTAGAAGAATTATTGAAAGTCATCAAAGAGAATCAGGAATAATATTTATTCTTTTTTAGGAGCAGGAGTGGGTTTCTTAGCAGCTTTTTTTGGTTTTTCTGCTCTAGTCTTAACTTCCTTGTCGAAAAGATCGGCGTAAACTACACCTTTCTCATCTTTGGTAACAGTAACCTTAACATGATGTGGCGGGTTCCTGATACCATTTTGCCAGACTTTCTCGTTCAATTCTTTGCTTAACTTGACATCTTCTGATTTCATGTGTTTAGCTAAGAATTCCCTTAAAGCCTTAACTGCTTTTTTGGTCTTTCTCCAGATTGGAACTTTCTGGAACTCTTTACGTAAAGGAACATTATAAGTCCGTTCAATAACGGTTTTAGGAGTAGATTCTTTTTTTGCCATCTTTAAGCTTTGGTATTACCTCTTCTCCAACTTCTCTTAACTTCTGTGTGTCGGGCAGGATGAACGCTTCTACCTGATCCGTAGATCTTGAATACTGTCCAGAAAGGAGCCCATTTAGTCTGCTTGTTAAGCTTGATAAGCCTTTTTTTCTTGGAAGGATGTTTGTTTCTTGCCATTTTATTCTTTTTTCTGTTTAAGCAATTGCACTGCAATCTTATCCAACAAGGAAGTTCCTTTCGGGGTTAAAACTCGACCCTTATGGGTGCCCACTTCAGTTTGGCGGATAAGGTTGGAAGTTTCCAGCTGCTGTAAAATATGTCTTATGATTGAACCGGAAGCAGGATAGAATCTTTCGGGTTTGTGACCACGATTTTTCTTGCCACCATATTTGGTTCTTAGTTTTTGTGTACCAATAGGACCTAACTTAGCGATGCTCCTTAAAATAGCAGCGGAACGGAAGTACCACCAATCCTGACTATCAGGAAGTCTCTGCCGGTTTCTGCCGGTCTTGACAAATTGAGCCCAGTCTACTGGTTGTACTAACCCTTGCTTCTTAAGTTCTTCAGCAGCCTTGTTCACTAATTCATTAGCATCTGCAACTAAAATGTGTGTCATAACAGGCTTTTGAATACAGCTTATTTATAAAGCTTTCCCATAATTTTTAGTTAGATTGGAGTAGTTTTACCTTAATCTGATGATTGTAATGAAGAAAGTTTTAAATACCTTATCTCGTTAATTATTAGCATTATTCAAAGAGGATGTGATGATGAAGTTAAAGAAATTACTATTATTTGGATTGATTCTTTCAGTATTATTGATTAGCGGATGTTCCAGTACAGCCGGATCCAATGAGGAGAATGTTTTCTATAAAGTGATTACTTTACAGTATTTAGTCGATATCAACATGATTCCTCAGCCTATTAGTCCTATCGAAGGTTTCATCAGGATCTTATTGTTCATCACCTTGTTTTCAATATTTTTTAGTGTAACCAAGTTGATTAATCTGCAACCAGGACCAGGTACGGCGATAGCAGGAGTCATATCTTTGATGAGTTCAATTTTTATTCCATCTAGTGTATTAATTTTTGCTTCAGCATCTTATAGTTTGATTGTTTCGCTGATTATATTATTAGTGCCGATCGGCGCAGCAGCTTATCTCTATTTTACAGTTAAAGAATGGCCTTGGCTGAGGTTTATTTTTTTAGGAGTGATCACTCTTTTAGTTTGGCTTTTTAGGAATCTCTTGGTAGGAATTGTAGAAGAAGGAGTTGCTGAAAGCTTATTCCAAAGTGTTGGTGGAGCTAATTCACAAACAGGTACTACAGAAGGTATCCTTAAAGCGATAAGTGCAACCAACGACTGGATGTTAGCCGTGTTGATTATTTTAATTATCGCCACGATCATTTCTTTCTTTAGCATATTTGTCAGTCGCGTAAATGTTGCCGGCAAACTTAGTGGTATGAAAGAAGGATTTCTCAACAGACGGACCGAAAAGAAAGCTATGAACGAAGTAGCAAAAGAACAGAAAGAAGAGGGTAGGGTTGCAAGAGAAGCTGAAAGAGAAGAAAAATTTGCAATTGAAGAATTTGTTGATCTTGAGGAGATGAAGAAAGCAATTGAAGGATATTCAGGCAATACCTCAAAAGGTCTAAATAGCGCAGTTGGAAGAATCCTAAATAAAACAAAAAGAAATGAGAGTAGATATATGCAACGCTTAAGGCGATTACAACGGAATATCTCTGGTCTTAAATTGTCGGCTAAAAAACAAGGGCAAATCGCTCCTATCATGCACTTCCTAGAGGATAACTCTAAGATTTTGTTAGGGAAAATTGTTGAATTCAATAATCTACTTGAAAGCAATTTAGGTCGAGATTCCATGGATACAAGGAAACAGGAATTAGTAAACATTCTTGATGAGGCAATAAAATTTGATCGGGCTGAAACAGAAAGTTTGGAAGAATTAAAGAAAATATTAAAGAAAGAAATTGATAAAGTTTAACCTCTTCCCCGAAATCTTTTCGGAGAGATCGCAATTAATCATTTAAACAAAACTTTTTCTTAATTTTTCATGAAGGAGAAAGATCAATACGCTAACTGGATTAAGCAGAGATTAAAGGATAAAGATTTTGTACATAAAGAATCGGGATTGGAAAAAAAAGTAAAGTCGAGGAAAAAACCGGCAGCAAAAGTTCAAGAAAAACCTTATTATGATGGAATCGTTGATTTCTTCTACATTAATTTTGTTAACATAAATTCAGACCTGTATGCTAAAGACAGCGTAGTAGCTATCTTGCTCCGTGACGAAGGTAAGGGCAAGGAAAGAAGAATAGAGTTGACAGATCTAATTCCAGAATATTATGCCCCACCTTTGGATACCAATAACTGGCTCTTAGGACTACAAAAAGGAGATTATAGCTTGACAGCGTTAAGGGGTGATGGAGCAAGAGGCAGGAAAGCCAGATTTAGGATAGCTAACAATATTACTTACATCACTTACGCTTATCAGGATGATACGCGTCTGGCTAAAGAATTGGAAAAATATTTTACAGAGAATCCTATCTATGAACGCCTTTCTGTGGAGCAAAATCCCAGAAAACCAGATCTGCCTATCCCCAAAAACCTTATAAACCTTTAAATTATTTCTTTAGTTTATGAAAAAGAGTTGGTGGTTAGCTTTACTATTTGCTGTTCCTTTCGCTTTAGCTAAGCCATTAGAAGAAGTATTAAGAGATGTGGGGAATGGAGTTCTTAGTGTTGGTAATCTAAGCTGGTTAGGATTAACTGATAATGCAGTCGTTCATGGAGTGACCAGAATCCTGATCTGGATTTTAATCTTCACAATATTCTATGCAGTGATGACAGGTTTTAGAGGCAGGGAAGGTAGAGGTGTGCTTGGTTTCCTCACGCCTCGTCATTCAGCAATCGTTGCTTTTTGTATAGCGACCATCTCAGCAATATTTATCCCGGTTGCAGTATTGTTTGCTATCGGTGGTGGTTTTGCTACTATCGTAGCAGCTGGTCTGATCGGCGGACCGATCATCGGTTTTGGTTATCTATTGACAAGAATCCCTGGTGAAGGCAGACCAGAAACCAGAGGAACAATCTTATTGAAAATATTTCTTTGCCTCCTGATTTTCTGGATTATCACCGCAATGAGGTACCATCTAGGACAAGTAACTGGAGGGGTGGTGCCATAGATGGCAGCAACAATCGGCGCTCCTGTATTGGATGCTATCGGAACATTCCTAGATTATGGTTCAGCAGCCATGGTGATTATGGTCATCTGGTTTATCGTTAAGTTTTTCTTTATGAACGGGGAGAATAACAACAATGACCAAAGAGCAGAAAAGTTCGGTGAATGGTGGAATGAATTCCGAGAAAAAGGCAGGCAAAAAAGAGAAGAAGAAGGAAGAAACAGAGAGACTGCTGCAACAGCTGCCACGCAAAAGAGAATCCAGAGCACCAGAGAAAGATTGGCTAAGCCAGTAACTGGTTGGTTGCTAAGGGCAAGGATTGAAGCAAGAGAATTATTTAACCATCTAAGCAACGGCAGAGCTCAGGATCGTCGTGAAAATGCTGTAAGAAGGGCAAGGCAGGATTATGATAATATGGTCCATCAACTAAGATCGGCAGTTCAGCATCTTAGGACTCATCTGCATCGTCAGAGAGATCGGGCTTTGCATAACTTTTTAGATCAAGAGTATGATCACGTTGCAACATTGCTACATTTAGCAGGGGAGATTCAGATTCCTGCTGCTGATGACGCTAATTGGGGCGAAAAGGTAAGAGAAATTGGACAGCATATTACTACCATAAGAGCTGATTGTGATGCAATCGTCGGTCGTCTAAATGCTTATATCGAAAGAGCAGAAATGCAAGAAGCAGCTAATGCTCAACAAAATCAAAGAAATCAATAAAATAAGATTTATTCTATCTTAATTTTCTGGCCAATAGCTTGACCAGGCAAACCTTTATCGGAGAAAATAGCTCTGACATTACCTTTCTTACCATGTAAAGCAGAAACGGTTCCCTTAATCTCTTTACCAGCTGGTGAAGTCCAGGTAACAGTCTTGCCGATAACTTTTTCTGCTGCTTCAGCAGTTTCAGCTACCTTTAAGATCATCTGTTTAGGATTCTGATGATGAATCCCCTGCCTAAAATGCATTACGATTGCTTCCATGTTGAAGCTAAAACTAGGGGTTATTTATAAAGCTTTTTATTGGTAAATGGGTTCTTGCAAAGAATAAGAAAGAATTCCCTCGCTAATTTTCACTATTAATGGGATGTTAGATTTTTGTCTAAATATTTATAAAAAATTCCCTTTTTTGGTGTCTTATGAGTGAACGCGATTTTGTCAAGTTATACGGACTAGACGGGATAAGGGAAGAAATTCAAGAGAGTATGTCACATAACAATAGATTTGAAGATTTAGGTAAAGCTTTTAGTTTGGCAACTGATTCTCAAAATTATAATGTCAGAAGGAGAACCGAAAACGATGAGGTCCGTTTCAGTACTGACTGTTATAACGAACGCTCAAGAGCTGTGTTATTGTTGGAGGCTAATGTAAGGTATGCCTGGTCGTGGAAGCGTAGGACTTGGTCACTTCTAAAAAGACCCAGAATTGTTACTGCACTACGCTTTGACACTAGCCGTTACAATATTAACTATCACAATATTAAGGTTGACTATATACAATCTGTTTCGGGAATTATGTTTAAGCAATATCAAGATGTGCAAGATCTATTGGGCATGAGACCGCATGAATTACTTTTTGCCCATTTTGTAGCTAGAATTGCGCCAGTCTTGGACGCATACCCTGACATAAATGTTTATCTTTCCAAAAAAAGAGATTCAAATCGTCTTATAGCGGAGAGGTTCTGTAAAAAATCTAGTTACCAAGAATTTTATAAGTTAAATCCTAACAAGGAAAGAGTAAGACAGATATTTGGTGCAGAAAGCCCTTGGCTAAAAGCTAATTCTTGAAAGTATTATCACTTTAAACAACTAAATCCTTAAAAATAATAATCAAACTATACTGCCTATGATAAAAGGTCAGGTGGTTTCCGGTGATTTCTCTAAGATTGTGATGCGAGTAAAAGCAGAGCAGGAAGTGGAGCTAGGTGAATTGGTGGTCATCGAAGACAATAATGAAAAATTCATCCTGCAGGTCTATGACTTATTATACGGTTCACAGATCAGCCAGCAGAATCTGGAGATGGTGGCAGGGATGAATCTAGAAGAAGGTTCTTTCCAGATCATGGATAAAAATCTTAGAAATTATCAAATGGCCTTACTGAAACCGATCTTGACTATCGGCAATGGTAGCAAGACCTGCAAGAAATTGCCTTCCTTCTTCACTAAGGCAAGAGAGATAACCAAAGAAGATCTTTCTTTCATCACTAAACCGCAATATCCTTTGTTTCTGGGAAATCTCAGAAGTGGTTCAAGGAAACTAGATTTTGATGTTTTCCTTTCAGGGAAAGAAGCGTTAGCGCATCATGTCTTGATTCCGGCTTCAACGGGGAAAGGGAAGAGCAACCTGATGTCCTGTATCTTATGGGATATAACTGATAAAGATTATGCGGGGATGCTAGTCTTAGATCCGCATGATGAATATTATGGTCGAGTAGGATTAGGGCTGAAAGATCATCCACGGAAAGACAAGGTCAGCTATTACACTCCAGCCAGCCCGCCACCGGGAGCAAGAACATTGAAGATAAACTTACATCAACTCAAACCGGAACATTTCTCGGGAGCCTTATCATTGTCTGATCCGCAACGACAATGCCTGCATGCTTATCATAAAAAATATCGTCAGGATTGGGTTAGGGCGATAATCGATGAAAGAAAGATCGAAGGTGTGGGTTTCCATGAAGATACGATGATGGTTGTGAAGAGAAAACTGATCTCTTTGTTGAATCTAAATCTCCATGAAAATGAATTAACCTGTGAAGGAATTTTTGACACGGTAGCAGGAGAGAATACGATTGCGGAAATCTGCGCAGAATTAGAGTTAGGAAAAACAGTGGTTATCGATACGTCTTTCTTTTCTGGTTCGATAGAAGTTATGGTTGCTACGATAATAACTTCGGAGATCTATAACAAATACAAATATTACAAAAGAGTCGGTTTACTGGAAGATAAACCAGTAATTTCTGTCGTCTTAGAAGAAGCCCCTAGAGTATTGGGGAAAAAAGTCTTGGAACAAGGTTCAAATATCTTTGATACGATTTCTCGAGAAGGCAGGAAGTTTAAAGTTGGGTTAATTGCGATAACGCAACTTCCTTCAGAGATTCCTAAGACTGTATTAGCAAACATGAACACGAAAATAATTCTAGGATTAGAGATGGGTTCGGAAAGACAAGCTGTGATTGAGAGTTCTCCGCAAGATCTTTCCCAAGACAGCCGGAACATTGCAGCTCTGGATAAGGGAGAGGCGTTAGTGACATCAACTTTCACTAGGTTTGCTTTACCGATAAAAATTCCCTTATTCAAGGATTTTGCCAAGAAGGAAGAAGAGCAGGTGGAGAGAAGTTTTATGGGAGTTGGGTTGTGAGGGATTTATTTCTTATTTGTGACTAAGATTTCATATGGTCGAGCATGAGCTAAAAAAACTAGTTGTTCTTTGTCTAATTTTTTATTTATCTTTTCGATCAAATGAGTTAATAACTCAAAATGCCTAAGATTAGAAAAGTTAAACTTATCTCTTTCTTTAAATTTACTAAAACCATATAATTTAGGATGTTTTATAAAATCAATGTCTTCTTTAGTACTATTAAGAGTAGCTTCAACCAAGCTTCTAAACTCTTCATCTTCTAGGCAGATAAACAAAGCTTCTATGGAAATCTTAATATTCATCTTTTTTAGAATGAATTTAATCATCTCTTTAGGATTACGCTCTAAATATTTGAAATCAATAGCTGATAAAAATTTATTATATTCGTCTAGATCATGAAATAAATCGCGCCAGCTCATAAGCAAATTAAGCTAAAACTAACTTAAATACTTTTCCATTCGTTAACTATATAAACTTTAGAAGAATAAAAAGAGCAATGAAGCACAACCTTAAAATTACATTACTTATCTTAGCTATTTTCTTACTAGCACAGTTTATCGGTATTTTGATCGTCAAGAATTATATTGATACAGAGAAAACTACAGAAGCAGGAAAAACTGTTTTCAAAGAACTGCCCATCGGAGAAAGACCGCCGTTAGAAGAATCGACTTCTTTCCTTTGGATAATGTTGGCAATCATCTTGGGGACGGGGATTTTTCTGCTGATTGCTAAATTCAATCTTACTATCATCTGGAAGATCTGGTTTTTGTTAGCGGTGGTAATTGCTTTAAGCGTGGCTTTCGGCGCGTTCATCCCCACGCTATATGCGTTTATCTTAGCGGGAATAGTCGGTATGTGGAAAATTTTTAAGCCGAATTTTTGGGTGCAAAATATTTCAGAATTATTTATCTATGGCGGATTGGCAGCGATATTTTCTCCGCTACTGAATCTCTGGTCGATGAGCATCTTGCTGGTGTTAATTGCTGCTTATGATGCTTACGCGGTCTGGTCTTCTAAGCACATGATAAAATTGGCGGAATCACAGACGAAAGCGAAAATCTTCGCTGGTCTATTAATACCTTATGAACTGCCGAAAAGAAAAAATTTATCTCAGAAAGTGGTGGGTAAAGCAAAAAAAGTAGTGGGAAAAGTTAAGAAATCTGTCAAGGAAATTAAAGTAAAAACAGCAATCTTAGGTGGTGGTGATATTGGTTTCCCATTAATTTTTGCTGGGGTTGTATTAAAAGAATGGGGATTATGGCAAAGTTTATTGATGCCGTTGTTTGCGGCTTTAGGTCTAGGATTTTTGTTATGGAAAGGCAAAAAAGACCGGTTTTATCCAGCGATGCCTTTCATCAGTGCCGGCTGTTTCTTAGGGTTATTTGTGGTCTGGCTGCTGAGCTATTTTTGAGTAAATTTTTCTGACTAGATCTATAGCATCTTCTCCAATGATCAGCTCGTCATCAATCTTGGCATAAGGAAAGGTTCTACAAATTCGGCAATTACCTAAACAGCCGTATTCTGTAACATTAAGGGTTTCATCTTTCTGCAGGGTTTCGTAAGCTTTCTTTGTATCTTCCATCCCTCCAGTAAAACAGAATTCAATCGTAGTCATAATTATTGCTTAATTTTCTGATATTAAAAAGTTGTTAAAGATTAGGCTCCGTAGAATTACCTTACAAACTGAATACTAGCATCTTCAAAACTCTTGAGGTTATAATAAATTGCTCTGCGTTCCCGTAGGTGCTCAGAAAAACAAAGATTTTTCTGGCACCCCAAAAAAGTCTTTGCTTTTTTGATGGGAGCGACCCCTCGCAACGAGCTGGATGTCTTAAAAAGAATGAGTTTTGACTTGATGATGCTAGTATTTAAAAAGCAATTCTATAGAGCCTAAAGAATAATATTATTCATAGCCCTTGATGGGATTTTGGTACTGGCCGTAGCTAGGAGATATCAATAAACCATCCTTAGCTGCTAAGGTCTGTACGCCAGTTATCCTTTGCACTTCTCGAGTTTCTTGCAGCGGATCAGCTTTCAGCATCTCTAACCCGAAACCAGTAAGGATAGCTAATTTAGGACGGACGTGGGAAATTATCTTGATGGCGGAATCACGATCCAAGTGTGAACCCTGTGCTTTATTGCCTGGATAAGGTACATCAAGGATTAAGACATCTGAGCCATTTAAGCTTTCTAACAATGCGGGGGTTAATTTAGTATCGCCAGTATAAGAAAGGGTAAATTTAGGGCAGAAAAATTTCAGGCCGATAGCTGTTTCATCTTCATCGTTCTCAGCGGGAAGAGCATTGATCTCGACTAATTCGATACCTACTTTATGGTTCTCCTCTAAGGCAATAATTTTCTCGACTCGAGCAGCATGACGCTTAGTTATGTAAGGTTCGCTATGCTCAGTTTTCTGCAAAGCTGATTTGCTACCTAAAATAACACCTCGATGTTCAATGCCCGCATGGGTCATGCAATCAATGACAGCATTAAGGTCATTACAGCGATTGATATGGTTTTGCGTGATCAAAATTGCTGTATTATGATTAAGATTAACTCCAAATTCCCGTGCCTTGTTCAGAGCCCCTGGACCTGGGTTAATGTGAAATTGCAGGTCTTCTACCTGAAGGATGAAGCCTCCGGAAGCTCTTAGCTGTTTGGTTACGACAGCCGAATCGCCTGCTGTTCCTAAGAATAATATGCGTGACACAGAAATTCAGGTTGATTTTAGGTTAATAAAGATTATTATCCTAAAAAAGTGTAGTCGAAAACATAGAGATTAGGTTATCTTAACAAGTCCCAGATAGTTTTCTTTTGCTCTTCCTGTGCTTTTTCTTTGATGATCCCTTGCAAGTAAGTCCTTTTTATACCTTCCTTGACCATGTTTTCAAATTTGATGATCTGATCGCTGCTGAAATCTAGGTTATGGTAAATTTTCTCTAAATTGGCATACCAATTAGCGACGGGCGGTTTGATACCATTATTAACGAAATCATTTTTTTCAGCATTGCTAAAATTGTGGTCATAGCGGGTGAGTTCTTCTAAAGTAGTCTTTCCAACGCAAACGGCTTCAGCGAGAAACTCTTTGACCATGCCATATCCAGGAATCTGTTCCATGATGTCCTTAACTTCGCAGCCTTTCTCAACATAGACTATAATTGGCGCATTTGAAGTTCGTTGATGATCTCTGGTGATGTTTGTCGTGTTACAGGTAGCTAAGGTTAAAGCTGCCAGACCAGCAAGAGTTGTGTATTTCATGGGATTATAGCGAAAAGAATGGTTTAAATGGCTTGCTAGAGAAAAACTGAAATATTTTCGGAGTTTTAGAAAAAGAATCTGCAATAAATTTATCTTCCAAAATGTTTATAAAATAGCTTCAACCAGAGTTTTAAGAGGAGATGTTCTGATAACGCTTGGGGGTGTTAAAATGTCAAACAATGTTCAACCAATTTATATTATGTCAGAAGATACCAGAAGGACAACTGGTAGGGAAGCACAAAGAAATAATATTATGGCAGCGAAAGCGGTAGCGCAAGCTGTCAGGACAACATTAGGACCGAAAGGCATGGACAAAATGATTGTAGATTCTGTTGGTGATGTTATCGTGACCAATGATGGTGTAACAATCTTGCAAGAAATGCAGATTGAGCATCCGGCAGCTAAAATGGTGGTAGAGGTAGCGAAAACGCAGGAAAATGCTGTAGGAGACGGTACGACAACAGCAGTGGTTCTAGCAGGGGAATTGCTGAAGAAGGCGGAAGATCTTCTGGATCAGGAAATCCATCCAACAGTATTAGCAAAAGGCTACAGGATGGCAGAAACAGAAGCACAAAAGATCCTGCAAAATATTGCAGAAAATATTTCTGTCAACGATGAACAGTTATTGAAATATATCGCCATAACAGCCATGACTGGTAAAGGTGCAGAAGCTAACAAGGATGTTTTAGCGCGATTAATTGTCAAGGCAGTGAAAAGAGTTGCTGTTGATGGCAGGAAAGTAAATCTAGATGATATCAAGATCGAAAGAATTGTCGGGGAAAGCGCCGAAAGAAGCGAACTGGTAGAAGGAATAGTGCTAGATAAAGAGAGGACACATCCAGGCATGCCAGAGAAAGTTGATAATGCGCAGGTTGCTCTGTTAAGCGAAGCCTTAGAAATCAAGAATACCGAAATTGATGCCAAGATCCAGATTACTGATCCAAGTCAATTAAATTCTTTTCTGGAACAAGAAGAACGAACCTTGAAAACGATGGTGGATAAAGTAATCCTTTCGGGAGCTAACGTCTTATTCTGCCAGAAAGGGATAGATGATATTGCCCAGCACTTCTTGGCGAAGAAAGGGATTTTAGCAGTAAGAAGAGTCAAGAAAAGTGATATGGAGAAATTAGCCAGGGCCACAGGAGCGAAAATAGTTTCCAGTCTCAAGGAATTAACTGCAGAAGATTTAGGTCAGGCCGGTACAGTGAGAGAAGAGAAAGTAGGCGATGAAGAGATGATCTTCGTCGAAAAATGCAGCAACCCTAAAGCTGTGACCTTATTGGTAAGAGGCGGTACCGAACACGTTGCTGAAGAAATCAAGAGGGCAGTTACTGATGCCATCGGCGATCTAGCGGCTTCCTTGAAAGAAGGTAAAGTAGTAGCAGGAGCAGGAGCGGTAGAGATGGTTTTGGCGAAGGGATTGAGAGAATACTCAGAAAGTTTGCAGGGACGTGAGCAGTTGGCTGTTAAAGCGTTTGCCGAAGCTATGGAAATAATTCCCAGAACTTTAGCCGAGAATGCCGGTCTAGATCCCATCGATGTCTTGACGCAGCTAAGATCTGCGCAAGGTAAATGGTCAGGGATAAATGTCTTTACAGGTAAGGTCATGAATGCTTGGGAGCAAGGGGTTATCGAACCGTTGAAGATAAAGACTTTAGCCCTATCTTCAGCTGCGGAAGTAGCGGAGATGATCCTTAGGATTGATGATGTAATCTTGGGTGGTTCAGATAATAAGCAGCAAAGGCAGCCGCAGATGAATAACAATCTGGAGATGTAATAGAAAAAGTTTAACATAATTTTTTGTATCCTAAAAATCGGTAAATAAAACAAGTGTCTGATTTTTATGATTTTTATTTTTTCTTTCTGGAAAGATTTTTAAAAGAAAGTATAATATTGCTTTAATGTGGCGACCGTCGTAT
>Ga0210057_1006277_pt1 | contig 14829 bp, 14 predicted proteins | sample CryGeyCG2114_010_2_FD_183968 | JGI IMG/M metagenome (GOLD analysis project Ga0210057, IMG submission 183968) | Groundwater microbial communities from aquifer - Crystal Geyser CG10_big_fil_rev_8/21/14_0.10 (SPAdes) (version 2) | ecosystem: Environmental > Aquatic > Deep subsurface > Groundwater ... | reverse complement strand
TCTTTGGTATATATGCTCTACTACCCAAGTCCTTCTTTCTCCATTTGTAATATGTTTTTCTAGAAATTAGATACAGATCACATATTTCATTCACTGGTTTACCTACCTTATCTACGAGAAAATACCATTTTGCTCTAATCTTTGCCTCATACACACACTTTTGATTTTTGTTTGCCATATATGCTTTTAAGGCTTGCACCTTGTTAAATATTGATAGTTAACTATTGTCACCCCAATCTATCATATTTGTCACCCCATAAGGTTAACTGTACAAAGACTTGACAGACTTACAACATTAGTATTCAATACTACCTGAAATTGATAGGCCTATAGATGGCCTTATTTAGTTCTAAAACAACAGAATAATAATGAAGACAAATACATTCATAACGATATGTAGCGCTGCGATGCTGTGTATGTTTGCATTAGCACTGGTAACTCCATCGCCGGAAGATTCGCCTCCTGTATCGATTGATACAAAGGTAAATAAACCGGTAGTGAAAGTACGTCAACCCACACGGCCTCATCAGGAGAAAACTGATGAAGTCAGGCATGTGTGGTTCACGGAAGTGAATACAGGATTCGTTTCGCCTCAGGATTGGGGACAACTAAATCCCGACAGCGAAAAGTAAAACCAAAAACCAAAACAGAAACCAAAAAACAAAGGACAGAAGAAATGAAAAGAGTATTATCGGTAATTATCGGATTCGTATTTGTGCTTAACGTACATTATTGTTTTGCGCAGGACGTGTCAACATCGGGAACTTCATTTGAAGTGACTGAAGACATCTTTCGGCAGCTTGTCTCTGATCGGGAGAAGATGAGTAATTTTCTCCGTCAGAAAACAGAATTCATCACAGTGGAAATGTACGGCGATATTGTGGAACCTGTTCATGTTACAGAGCAGGTTGAGTCAAATGACTTTGGAGATCTTGTACGTCAGGCATCTGGAATGATACTTCTCCAACCTGTGAGTGCGATACCTCCGTACAATGTATCTATCAGTGTTTCCTTTATTACTTCAAATAATTGGCAACTCTTTTACGGCAACACGACAACCAAAATACAGACGGATGGTAAAGCATCATTGACTATGTGGTACTACCCTCAGTCGGTACGGTTCTCTATTTCAGATAAGGTCATTGAAGGTGCCTATGTACAGAATGACGGTGGACAAATGATATATGAACAAGGAAACGTTATTGTTCGACCAGGCACTATTGGAGGGAATTACATAATGCGTTTGAAATTTCAAAACGAATCTGAATGGAAGCCTTTTCCGATGACGGCCAATATCATTAAGATGAAGTCTGCATCAATGTACTCTGCGTTTGGTAACGTGATTCAACACGGAGCCACTACAGTGGTGGAGCATACAAGTCAATATTATGACTTGAATTACACTCATGAATTCACTGTAGTTGATGGATTGCTTAGTTCTGTTAAGCCCGCAACGGTGAAACTGAATAATATCGTATACACTGCCATCGGGATTGAATCAGTAGATGTATTCGATCTGGGACAAGATCTTTTTGGAAGTGAAAATACCATTTCCACTATGGATCCCGGTACATATCGATTTCGGTATGTATGGCCAAAAGCCGTCTATGATTACATTCGGTCCGCCAATAGTAATGTGGGGGGCGGAAAAGGGTAAATGAGCCCTACTCTTCTCTTCATTATATTTACAACACCTAATTGCTTTCGCAGTTGGGTGTTTTTTTCTTGCCTTTTTTAGGTATTTTGTGTATAGTGTTTGAACTTACTAAAAAGATATATGAGCCAAGATAAATTAATCAAAATTCAAAATAAAGAGACAAAAGAAGTCTACTGGACGCGCAAAAACAAGAAAGGTGTTGAGCGCAAAATTGAGCTGAAAAAATACAGTCCAAAGCTTCGTAAGCACGTTGTATTTAAAGAGATTAAAAAATAATCCTCGCATGAGGGTTATTTTTTTGGTAGATTACATACACGGGTCTATAGTTTAATTGGTAAAATTTCGGTCTCCAAAACCGACGTTCCAGGTTCAAGTCCTGGTGGACCCGCTCGGTAGAGTTTCTATTTTCGCATCTGTGTATATGTACCTCTTTCTCTTTCTTTACAAACAGGACTTGAACCAAGGAGGGGGATTGGTTAATCAATTAGATTAGATTGGTCTTGCATTTTGAACATACACGGATTATGTGCGGTCGCATGTAATCTGTGTTCCTTTTCTTTTGTCTCATCAATTTCTTTTTTCTACTAAGTATGCATATACGATATCTTGTATCGCATTAGTATCCTTTGGATGAAACCAGTGTATTCTTTTGTCTCTCTTAAACCACATGCGTTGTCGTTTTGCATAATGCCAAATAGCAGTGTTGAGTTGCGTGACACATTCTTCTTTTGATAATTCCTTTTTAAGGAGGAGTGCAAGGAAATGGTATTCAAGTCCAAGTTCGTGCATGCGTTCATACGATAGTCCATGCGCATGTAATGCCTCGGCTTCTTCTTTCATACCATTTTCAAAGCGGGATTGTAGTCGTGTTGTGATGCGTTTTTGTAATTCTTCATCTGGCATATCAAGTCCAATCATACACACATCCTCTCGGAGCTCTTGTTCTTTTTGCTTTGGGACTGTTCCGAGTGCATCCACAATTTCAAGTGCGCGGATAAGGCGTCGAGGGTTTTGCGCTTCAATGTTTTTTGCGCGTTCCGGGTCACGCGCTTCAAGGAGAGTAAATAATTCAGCAACACTTTTTTGGCTAAGCTCGGTGCGAAGAGTTTCATTCGGTGGAACATCAGGAAAGGTTTGATCATCTACGACTGCTGAGATATACATACCACTACCTCCAACAAGGAATGGAATATGTTCAAGTGTATATATATCCGCAATCGCTGTATCAGCAAGTATTTTATACTCGGCAACACTAAATTGTTTTTGGGGATCAACAACATCAAGAAGGTGATGAGGAATACCTCGCATCTCTTTGTGTGTGATTTTGCCAGTGCCAATATCAAGTCCTCGATATACCTGTCTTGAGTCCGCAGATATTATTTCGCCTTGGCCGACCAAGCCGGAGGCTTGGTGTAGGCTAGAACAATTTTGCGCGAGCACTACACCAAGATCGCTTTTTCCAGTTGCAGTAGGTCCGACAATTACGACGAGTTTTTTCATTGTGCCGAGGGAGGGAATCGAACCCTCATGTCTTGCGACACACGATTTTGAGTCGTGCGCGTCTACCAATTCCGCCACCTCGGCATATTACTTACTGTACTTAAACTTTCTTGTATAATTTTGCTCTACAATACCTACACAGAACTTAACTTTGTGCGCCCATCTTGGGCCACCTCGGCAAGGATTCTATTAGTCTACTTAAAATACATGCACACTGCAATTTTTGAGACAATGAAAATATGATACACTGTTTGTTATGAATAACTTTAGGGACAATTCAATCTTTTGGATTGAGGTAGAAAAGATACGTCCAAATCCAGAACAGCCTCGTATTTCTTTTGATGAAGAGCGATTGAGAGATCTTTCTGATTCAATTAAACAATATGGCGTACTACAGCCACTTGTCGTTATACGTGCCGAAGAGGAGACTGATGGTGGAGGCTTGCGTGTATACTATGAACTTATTGCGGGTGAGCGCCGATTGCGTGCCTCAAAGCTTGCAGGGCTCAGTCAGGTGCCTGCACTGATTCGTACTGGTGAAGATAATAAGCGAGCAAAGCTTGAGCTTGCTATTATTGAAAACCTGCAACGTGAAGACCTTAATCCCGTGGATCGTGCACGGGCACTGAAGCGACTTTCAACAGAGTTTGGTTTAAATAATGCACAGATTGGAAGAAAGGTAGGCAAGAGTCGTGAGTATGTTTCAAATACATTGCGTATGTTGCAGTTACCTGATGACATGGTGGATGCACTTGCAATAGGAAAGATTACCGAAGGGCATACACGTCCACTCCTCATGCTCGCAGATCAGCCTGATGTGCAACGTACATTCTTTAAGGATATTCTTGGATTCAAGATGGCAGTACGTGAAGCAGAAATCGCAGCACGTCGCTATGCACAACATAAAGTACGTAAGCGAGAACACAAAATCAATCCAGAGATTTATCGTCTTGAACAACAATTTTCTGAAAAATTAGGAACGCGAGTATTGATTGATCAAAAAGACAAAGGCGGTCGTTTGGTGATTGAATACTTTGCGCCTTCTGATTTACAGGCATTGATGGATCTCTTTGAAACACATAAGCTCAATGTTGGAGCAAATACAGACCAATCAATACGTGAAGACGATGCCTCTTTTGCAAGTGAGAATAGTCACGCAGAAGAAGAGGAAATGAAGGATGCTATAGACACTCCTTTAACTAATGATACTGAAAAAGAAAATGAAGCTGAGGTTGTGATTATACAAGAAGAAGCAAAAGAGGAAGAGAGTAACATTCCTGAAGCAATATCAGAAGAAAAACAAGAAGAGGAAAGTACCCCTGAACCGGTAGTAGAACAAAAGAAAGTAGAAGACAATACAGATGATCTTTATTCAATGAAGAATTTCTCAATTTAATTTCTGCATTGGTATATAAAATGAACCCAAACTGAATCTTTTTAAAAAAGACTTGACAAATATTCTATATCTGATATATTTATGCCAGGTTAGCTTCTTCTTGGAATGAATTCAAGAAGAATTTATCAAAAGAAAGGATGTGATTATTATGGGGTTAAAAACCTGCGCCAAGCAAGGGTTTCCCTAGCTAAAGATATACCGCTACAGATGCTCTGTCGTAAACTGCTAAAGCTAACAAAAAGCAGGTAAGACAGCATCACTTGTAGCGGTCTTTTATTTTTGTCTACTTTGCTTGAGTAATTCAATAGCATCATCAAGAGTAAATTTTTCGATATTTACTCTATCAGGTAAATAAATATTTTTGAGACCACGTTTTAAGTGCATGCCTGATTTACTTTCATAGACAACAACTTCTTTTCCGGTGCGTGGATGTTTACCAAGTTCTTTTACTATTTTTACTCCATTGCGAGGTTTTTTGGGTTCAGACAATATGGTGAGTGCTCGCTCTAGTGTAATGTCATACGGACTATCCTCTTTGAGAGAACGAAAGTCTCCGTCATGAACAATAAATGGACCAAAGCGCCCGATGCCAGCAGTGACTGGTTTTTCATCATGTGGATCATTTCCAAGTTCACGAGGGAGTGAAAGTAGTTTTACTGCAATCGGCAATGTTACATCGTCCATCTTCATGTCTGCTGGCAAGCCTGCACGGCGTGGCTTTTTCTTCTTGCTTCCTTTTTTCGGTTTTGTTCCCATTTGTACGTATGGTCCAAAACGCCCATCGAGTACAAATATTTCTTCGCCCGTATCTGGATGTGTGCCAATCGGTTTTTCTTCTTCTACTTCTTTTCCTTCGTTGGTACGTGCACCGTCACAGTCAGGGAACCGTCCACAACTCATGAACGTCCCTGCTTTGCCAAGTTTGAATACCATGTCGGCGCCACACTTTGGACAAGGAAATTCTTTTGGTACATTTCCAAGAGTTGTTATTTTATCAAGTTTTTCTTTTGATTTTATTTCTCTTATGAATGGTGTATAAAATGTGCTGAGTGTTTCTTCATAGTCTCTTTCTCCACCAGCAATGCGGTCAAGGTCATCTTCCATTTCAGCAGTAAAGGAATCACTGACATACTTTTCAAAATGTGTTTCAAGAAAATGTGACACGACGTCTCCCGTGTCAGTGACCGAAAGCGCGCGACCATCTTTTTCAACATATCCCCGTTCAACAATTGTTCGAATAATTGATGCATAGGTACTCGGGCGTCCAATACCACGTTTTTCAAGTTCTTTTACTAATCCTGCTTCGGTATATCGGCTTGGTGGTTGTGTTGCGCGTTTATCAGAATCAATCGTGGTGAGGCTGAGCGCATCACCTGTGTGCACTTGTGGTACTTCAATATCTTCACCACGAGACCGTGGATCAGCAATAAGCCATCCTTGATCAAGAATACGTGATCCGTTTACTGCGAAGTCGGGTATAGACGTGTCGGTAATATTTGCTGTGATTTTTGTACGCAACATCACTGCATCGCGCATCTGAGATGCGAGGGTACGTTCGCGGATGAGTGTGTAGAGTTCTTTTTCATCACTACTTGTACCTGCGCTTTCCTTTGATAAATCACTTGGACGAATTGCTTCGTGAGCTTCTTGCGCATTCTTTGATTTTTTTGCATACGTGCGAATTGATAACATGTCTTTACCGTACGTCTTTTCAATGACCTTTGCTATTTGTGCAAGGGCATTTTTTGAAAGTGTTGTACTGTCAGTACGCATGTATGTAATGAATCCTTTTTCATACAGACGTTGTGCTGCTTTCATTGTGCGACTCGGAGCAAAGCCAAGTCTGGTACTTGCAACTTGTTGAAGGGTAGAGGTAATAAATGGCGCTTTTGGCGCACGCTTTACCTGCGTTTCTTTTACATCAGTAATCTGCCACGTACCTTCTTTACCGGAAGTAATAATACGCGCTACTTCTTTTTCATCTCGAGGTTCAGTGCTACAGGTAAATAGAACTGCTTCTTTTGCAGTTGTTTTTGTGTCTGCGGTAATCACCCAATAGTCTTCAGGAATGAATGCTTTTATTTCTCGTTCTCGCTCAGCAAGAATACGGAGCGCAGGGGATTGTACGCGTCCTGCTGATAATCCATAGCGTACTTTTTGCCAGATGAGACCAGAGAGATTGTATCCAACAAGACGGTCAAGCACACGACGTGCTTCTTGTGCTTTGCGTAAGTCTTCATCAATTGCACGAGTGTGCCCGAGCGCTTCGGTAATCGCTTCTTTTGTAATTTCGTGATAGGTGACTCGTTTTATCGGAGGAGTCTGTTTTTTCAACTCTTCTTTGAGGATGGATTGAATATGCCATGCGATTGCTTCACCTTCACGGTCGGGGTCGGTTGCGAGAAGCACTTCATCTACTTTTTTTGCCGCTTCAATAATATCGTGTACGACTTTTTCTTTTCCTTCACTGATGACGTAATTGGGTTTGAATCCAGCTTCTATATCAATAGCATCTTTACTGCTCTTTGGGATATCACGTATGTGTCCAACACTAGAAAGCACTCGGTATTCCTTGCCGAGGTATTTTGATATAGTCTTTGCTTTTGCTGGTGATTCTACGATCAATAATTTCATATGTGTGCGGGCACTTGTCTTGCAGTATTACATTATTGAAACAAATAAGGCAAATTATCTGTGTATAGGTTTATGAGATGATTTCTATTTGACCGAGCTTTTCTCGCACGAATCCTTTTATTTCGAGAATGCTTATGTGTGTATTTATTTCATGTATTGGTAATTGTAATGCCTGTGCCAAATCATCCCGTGAGCATGGTGATTGGATAATAATATGTAACATATCTTTTTCGCGTTGGCTACATCCTTCATATATATTGTCTGCTACGGGAGACTCTTTTGGGCTCATATTGAGTGCGTCTAAAATGTCGTTGCTATTTCGAATGATTGTCGCACCAAGTCGGATGAGCATATGGGGACCTTGTGCTGTGGGGGAGAATATTGAGCCTGGCACAGTAAACACATCCCGATTATATTCAGTAGCGAGTTTTGATGTAATCAGTGTGCCAGACTTTTGTGTCGCCTCAATCACGAGTACTGCATGAGACATGCCTGCCATAATTCTATTTCGCTGTGGAAAACTCCATGGGGTTGCTTTGAACGTTGGTTCGAATTCAGAGAGAAGCATGCCTCCGTGTGAGAGTATGTCATCTGCGAGATGTCGATGACTTCGTGGATAGAGTGCCTGTGGTGCAAGTCCTGATCCAGGGACAGCGATGGTAGGGAGGCCTGTTTCTATAGCACTCCTGTGTGCAATGGCATCTATACCGAGTGCTAATCCAGAAACAATAGTAATAGGATATCCACGTAGTCCTTGTATTAATTTTTCACAGACATCTTTGCCGTATGAGCTATAGGTGCGTGATCCAACTACAGCAAGGAAGGCGTGTGTATTCCAATCAGGAACTGATCCAGCATAAAAAAGTGATTGTGGTGGATCAGGAATCTCCTTTAATAGAGGAGGCCACTTTTCTTGTGGGAGGGTGTCTACTGAATAAGGCATTAGCTAAATTGTACCAATTTTTGTAGAATGAGCTGTATGTTAGATATTAAGTTTATTCGTGAAAATAAAGACCTCATTCAAGCAGGTGCGCAAAAGAAGCGTATCGATTTCAAGGTAGACGCGCTCATAGCCATTGATGAAAAGCGTCGTGATGTATTGCGTGGTGTTGAAGAAAAACGCCAAGCGCAAAATGTGATGTCAAAAGAGATTGCAGGACTCACTGATCTTGATATTCGTGCACAAAAAATTGCAGAGATGCAGACATTAAAAAGTACCTTACAGGAAGAAGAAGATACACTGAAGAAAATAATGAAAGAATGGCAGTCACTTATGCTGTCTGTGCCCAACATTCCTGACATGAGTGTTCCGGACGGTGCGACTGATGCAGACAATGTAGAGATTCGTACACATGGTGAGATTCCAGAACTTTCATTTACACCAAAGCATCATATTGATATTCTGGAAGCAAAGGATATGGTTGATCTTGAAGGTGGTGTACGTATTTCTGGATTTCGTGGATATGTCTTAAAGGGTGCTGGTGGCGCGCTTCTCTTTGCGCTGTGGCGTTTTGCAATTGATCATATGATGAAGCGTGGTTTTGAATTTATGGTCGTGCCGTCAATGGTAAATAGGGAGGGATTGATTGGTACTGGCTATCTACCACAAGGAGAAGAAGATTTATATAAAACACAAGACGGTCAATATCTTGCTGGTACAGGAGAAGTAGGCACGATGGCATATTTAATGGATCAGACATTTAAGCAAGATAAATTACCAAAAAAGATTGTTGCATTTTCACCTTGTTTTCGTCGAGAGGTAGGTAGTCATGGCAAGGACACGCGAGGACTTATACGAGTCCATGAATTTTACAAAGTAGAACAGGTTGTTGTGTGTGATGCATTGCATGCAACGAGCGTTACACTCCATGAAGAGATGTTGAATCATGCAGAAGAGCTTATGCAAGCACTTGAGATACCATATCGTGTCGTACTTATTTGTGGAGGTGATTTGGGATTACCTGCAGTAAAGAAATACGATATTGAAGCGTGGGTGCCTTCAGAGAAAACATATCGTGAGACACATTCTGCTTCATACTTCCATGATTTTCAGTCACGACGCATGAACATAAAAGTAGAACGAGAGGACGGTAAAAAAGTATTTGCTCATACAATCAATTCAACCGTCGCCGCAACACCGCGTCTTATTGCGGCGCTCGTTGAAAATCATCAGCAAGCAGATGGAAGTATTCGTATACCAAAAGCATTGATACCTTTCCTTGGCACTGATCGTTTATAGACATTCATTGTATGCATTCTTGGTTACATAAACGCCGTGTTCGAAAAAATCGTGTACGGTTACAACACGCACCACAAAAGATACTTTTTTGGGTTGGAGGTATTGGTGCGCTTTTTATTGTATGTGGTGGTGTTGGTGCATGGTTTTCACATATTGAGTTATTGCGCATTACCACTGTATCTGTACGGGGCACCGATGTCCTTTCAAAAGAAATCCTTGAAGAGAATGTACGTGAGGCACTTGTTGGTAATTACATAGGATTATTTGCACGTACTAATACGTTGCTGTATCCAAAGAATGAAATTAAAGCTTCACTATATGAAGCATTTCCACGAATTAAAGACATGGATGTTGCACGTGAAGGGAAGAATGCATTACTTATCTCTATATTGGAATATGAGCCGTATGGTCTATGGTGTGGCGTAAGTCCTCTTGGAGATGAAGAGACGTGTTATTTTATTGACAGGAATGGATATATATTTGCACAATCCCCTGAGTACAGTGGTTCAATCTTTTTTAAGTACTATGGCGCATTGCCATTAAAGACATCACCAGTACGACAGTCTTTTCTTGCTCCTGAAATATTTACTTCTATTGAAACATTTGTGAGAGGTCTTTCTGAGTTTGGTTTTGAAGCGAGTGCAGTATTTGTAGATGAAAATGATGATTATATATTTTTGCTTCATGATGGCTCTGAAGTACGGTTGAGTTATGTGACGAATGTATTAAGTATGCTACGTAATATTTCTGCACTTCTTGATTCAAAAGAATACATACGTGATAAAGGTGAACAGAATTTGTTATATATTGATATGCGTTTTCCACAAAAAATTCTTTACAAGTTTGATGGGGAATAACTTATACGAAGCTCTTTTTATATATATCGTGTAAAATAAAAGCATGTCTCGTACACTGCTTCATGCGCTTTTTTTCATTGCATTACCATTTATGGTGTATGGTGTGTTTGCATATACTCCAGCAGGGAAGCTTTTTGGACAATTAAATCTTTTTGATTTGAAAAATACAGCGAGTGTATTTTTTGAGACGGTGACACCTGAAAGTCTGAAGACACGTTATGAAAGTGGTACCTTTCGTATTCTTATTGTACCTGGGCATGATCCACTGCATAGTGGTGCGGTATTTAATGGTGTTCCCGAAGAAACAATGACACTACTCGTCGCAAAAAAGATCGCTTCATTTTTAAAACAAGACCCTGCTTTTGATGTTCGAGTGGCTCGTGATTTTGATACACGTGATTACAGTCAATTTCTTTCTGATTATTTTGAAAATAATAGAGAAGACATAAATGCTTTCATAACAGAGCGCAAGACTAATTTTCAATTATTACAAGAAGAGGGACGCATTGAACAACATACAAACATAGAACATAACTTTGCACCGAGTGAGACAGCGTTTCGTCTTTACGGTATAAATCGGTGGGCGAATGAACATAGCATTGACCTTATTATGCACATTCATTTCAATGATTATCCTGGGCATGGGCGTGAAGATGGGAAATACACTGGATTTGCTATCTATGTACCCGATGAACAGTATGGAAATGCACGAGCAAGTACTGCACTTGCAGAAGCATTGAAAGAAACATTGTCATATACTTTTTCACCAAGTGATTATCCAAAAGAGAACGGCGGTATTGTGGAGTCTCAAGAGCTTATTGCACTCGGATCAAATGCAACACAAGTGAGCGCGTCACTACTGCTTGAGTATGGGTATATATATGAGCCAGAGTTTCAAGAAAAAGATATACAAGATACTGCTTTTACTGAGCTTGCACTCTTAACATATTATGGGATTCAAGATTATTTTAATGGGCACAGAAAAGCCGATGGGTATATATATGACACAGCTATCTTGCCACACGCCTTTACGGACACCTTATCAAAAGGAAATCGTGGACTGGATGTTTTTGCACTACAAAAAGCATTACAGTACGCGGGTGTATATCCGCCACATCAATCCTCGGTAGAAGAGTGTCCAATCAATGGTGTATTTGGTTCATGTGTAGAGAGGAGTATTTCTGTATTTCAAGAGAAATATAGAGAAGCTATTTTGTCTCCAGAAAATCTTTCTGTGGGGAATGGGGTATTCGGTGAGCGTACGCGCCGTACATTACAGACGGTTTTGCATAAGTAGGCGAAGTAACACTCTTATGGTACTGTGTCTTTCAACATGACTATACAAGGAAAGGAACATTTTTGGCATAGACTTCCTCAGCCTTTTTTTGCGCTTGCGCCTATGGCAGATGTCACGGACGTGGCGTTTAGAAGTATTATCGCGAAATATAGTAAAACAGGAGAACAGTGTGGCGGACCTGATATTTTTTGGACTGAATTTGTATCTGCTGATGGACTCATGAGTGCGGGGAGAGAAGTACTGCAGAATGATTTGCGATATTCCGAAAAAGAGCGACCCATCGTGGCGCAACTTTTTGGAAGTAATCCAGAGACCATGGAAGGTGCCGCTAGGTTGTGCACGGAGCTTGGTTTTGATGGTATTGATATCAATATGGGATGTCCAGATCGTTCAATAGAAAAACAGGGCGCTGGTGCGGCAATGATAAAAAATCCCGAACAAGCAAAGGAAATTATACAAAGTGCACAGAGAGGTGGTGGAGGGCTTCCTGTGTCTGTGAAGACACGCCTCGGCTACAATACAGATGAACTTGAAGAATGGCTTCCTGTGTTGTTAGAGACTGGTGTCTCTGCAGTGACGATTCATGCGCGTACAAGAAAAGAAATGTCAAAAGTACCTGCACGCTTTGAACGGATTAAACGCGCGGTGGAAATACGTGATGCGCTAAATAGCAACGTGCTTATTATTGCCAACGGTGATGTTACGGATGTGGCAGATGCACAGAAAAAAGCAGAAGAGACTGGCTGTGATGGGGTGATGCTCGGGCGAGCGATATTTGGTAATCCGTGGCTATTCCGAAATGTAGATGCATTTCGGAATAGTCCTGAGCAAGCGAAGCGATTTGAAGGATATATTCCCTCAGTAAAAGAAAAACTTACTGTCATGACGGAACATACCGAGCTCTTCGAAAAATTACTTGGTGATGTAAAAAATTTTGCAATAATGAAGAAACATTATAAGGCGTATGTAGAAGGATTTGATGGTGCAAAAGAATTGCGTATGCGTCTTATGGAAGCAGAAAATAGTAAAGAGGTGCGAGGAATTATTGATGGTTTTTTAAGCAACAATGCTTGCAAAGTTTGAATAATGTGTCTATAATCGATAGTGGATACATTATGAATCGGTATTCATATATGTTTTGTTTCGTATAACTCTTAACCCTGATGTTTTGTTGTTTGAACGTCAGATAGCTCATTCGTCCTTTCTTTTTGGTTTAGCGCCCCTTTTTTTGATTTTTGGGGGCGCTTTTATTTTTTCTTATATTTTGGTATCCTATGAGAGGACGTAGATAATTCAACGAAAGGCATTATATGCACGAGAATGTTCCTCTTTTTCACACGTAGGAAGGAGGTGATCTTATATCTCTGTACAAGGACCGTGTACCGTAACTCCAATACACGGAAAGGTAGAAATCCTTTCAATATCTTACGGATATTTTTGTACAGCTTCTAAATAATGCTTAATGTTTAATCTGGCAGCCATGATGAAGTTAGTCACCCAACGGCAGGAATTTAATTCCTGCCGTTTTTTACTCTCTCTGCAAAATACTATATACTCCATAGTACATATCATTTATGTCAGAAGCACTGTATCGTATATATCGGCCACAAACATTTAAAGATGTTGTTGGGCAGAATCATATTGTTTCCGTACTTGAATCAGCAATACAAGACGGCACACTTGCACATGCATATCTTTTTTCTGGTTCTCGCGGACTCGGCAAGACAAGTATTGCGCGTATTTTCGCGCAGACACTGGGTATTACACCGTCAGATATTTATGAAATTGATGCCGCAAGTAATCGTAGTGTCGATGATGCGCGAGCTCTTCGAGAGGGCGTAGCAACACTTCCATTTGAATCAGAGTATAAAGTGTACATTATTGATGAGGCACATATGCTCACCAAAGAGGCATTTAATACACTCCTCAAAACACTTGAAGAACCGCCGTCGCATGTCATTTTTATTTTAGCAACAACTGAATTACACAAAGTACCAGACACGATTGTATCGCGTTGTCAGACTTTTTCATTTAAAAAACCAACACGTACGGTGTTGCGCGATATGCTCATTGCTGTTGCAAAGAAGGAAGGTCGTGTACTTGAAGCGCCTGCTGGTGAACTAGTAGCACTCATGGGTGACGGCTCATACCGTGATGCACTTGGTGTGTTGCAAAAAGTAATCACCGGAAGCACTGAGAAAAAAATCACTCGTGATATTGTGGCAGAATGTATCGGTGCACCAAAAAGTGAATTGGTAAATGATATCCTTTTGTCATTACACACAGGGAATCCAGAAAAGGGTATTCAAGCAATACAAGATGCACGCACACATGGCTTTAGTATGGATGTACTGCTTTCACTTTTGCTTGCAAAAATTCGTGCGGTACTTTTACTTCGACACGCCAAGCAGATGGAACAGTCACTGGCAGAAGATTTTTCAGAAGATGATATGATTCTTTTGAAAGGTTATGCAGATGACAATGATTCGTGCATTCAAGGGCGAAGCCTGGTCGCATTTCTTGAAGCACATGCCTTTTTGAATACGACTGATATTGCAGGATTGCCTTTGGAATTGGCATTGATTAAACTCTCTGAGAAGACGAAGATCGCTTGATCAGTGTCATGCGCCGAAGATGCGCATTGCATATGTTTTATGCTTATATTTTAAAAAGTAAGAAAAATGGGCGATTATATGTTGGTTCAACAAACAACCTCCGTAGAAGATTTACAGAGCATAATCAAGGTAATGGTGGAGAATTTACAAAAAAGAATCGCCCATTTGAATTAATATACTATGAAGCGTATACTGCATACGCACTTGCTAAAAAGGCCGAACGATTTTATAAAACTGGATATGGGCGTGAGGTTTTGAAAAGCAAGTTTGAGAAATAGAAACAGTTTGATAGTCTAGAGGTATATCCGCCTCTTCGGCGGATGCGCCGAAGAGGCGCATTGCGGGATCGTCTAATGGTAGGACACCAGCTTTTGGAGCTGGCTATCTAGGTTCGAGTCCTAGTCCCGCAGCCAAAAAATAGAATTGCCGTTTTCGCCAAAATGCGGAGCGTCGCAAAGCGACGCGACGGGGGTTTCCGCCAGAATCCGCCAAGGGTTTGACAGGTACCCCCAAATTAAGACACATTTTCCGGTAAGATTAATAGTAAAATAGTCGTATTAGTAATCTAACCAAAGAATATGTCTACACCATACAATAAAGTATCGAAGGATCTAAAAAATCAAATACTAGAGAG
>Ga0210057_1006276_pt1 | contig 14831 bp, 12 predicted proteins | sample CryGeyCG2114_010_2_FD_183968 | JGI IMG/M metagenome (GOLD analysis project Ga0210057, IMG submission 183968) | Groundwater microbial communities from aquifer - Crystal Geyser CG10_big_fil_rev_8/21/14_0.10 (SPAdes) (version 2) | ecosystem: Environmental > Aquatic > Deep subsurface > Groundwater ... | reverse complement strand
CTTTTGTGCAGTCCAACATTGAAAGCTTCAATAATTTTATTGAAACTGAACTGCAGAAAATAATTCAAGAGAACAATGACATTGAGCCAACAATTATTCCGCATAATATTGATGAATTTAAAATCAGGTTTGACAAAATTGAAGTCACAAAACCAGAGATTACAGAAGCTGACGGTGCAAAGAGATTTGTTTATCCGATTGAAGCAAGACTGAGAAAAATAACATATTCTGCCCCTGTTTATATTGATGTAAGCGCACACATAAACGGCGTGCAGAGAGAAACATTCAGAACACAGGTAATGAATCTCCCAATAATGCTGAAATCAAAATACTGCCACCTCAATAACATGTCAAAGGAAGAACTTGTAAAGAAAGGAGAAGACCCGAATGACCCTGGTGGATATTTTATAATCAATGGAACAGAAAAAACACTTGTAATAATTGAGGACCTTGCATCAAACAAGATGATGGTTGAAAAAGCAAGCATTGGTCCGAGCAAATATGTAGGAAAAATGTTTTCTGAAAAAGGCTCATTCAAGATTCCTCACTCAATTGAGAAAATGAAGGATGGAATTTTCTATGTTACATTTACAAGAGTAAAAAGAGTGCCTTTAGTTGTTGTACTCAAAGCACTTGGCCTTCTCAAAGACGAGGAAATTATGAGATTTATCTCTCCTGAAAAAGCAAGTGACGAGATTCTTGTCAATCTTTATGAGTTCGTCAATATAAAGACAGAAGACGACGCCCTTGATTACATTGCAAAGAAAATAGGAATAACACAGGCAAGGGACATAAGGATAGAAAGAATAAGAGAAGTTGTTGACAGATATCTTCTTCCTCATCTTGGAACAGAAAGAGGAGACAGAATTTACAAGGCATACAACTTGTGCAAAATGCTCAAGAAATATATAAAAGTTTCAAACGGCGAACTTGAAACAGATGATAAGGACCATTATATGAACAAAAGATTGAAACTGAGCGGAGACCTTTTGGCTGATTTGTTCAGGGTAAATCTCAAAGTCCTTATTGCAGACATACTTTACAATTTCCAAAGAATTGTCAAGAGGGGAAAATTTCCGTCAATAAAGAGTGTGATAAGAGACAAACTTCTTACATCCAGAATTTACAGTTCAATGGCAACAGGAACATGGGTTGGCGGAAGAAAGGGAATAAGCCAGAGAATACAAAGACTGAATTTCCTTGATACTCTTTCACATTTGCAGAGAGTTGTTTCACCACTGAGCACAAGCCAGGAAAATTTCGAGGCAAGAGAACTTCATCCAACACATCTTGGAAGACTGTGCCCAATTGAAACACCAGAAGGAACAAATATTGGATTAAGGAAAAACATGGCAATGCTCATGTCAGTATCTTCAGAATCGAATGATGAAGAAGTGCTGAATTCACTCAAGCCTCTTGGCTTGAAAACTTTGAAGTGAGGAAGAAAAAATGGTAAGCGAAGTATATCTAAATGGAAGGTTTGTAGGGACAGTAGATAATCCGCATGATTTCGTAGGCCATGTAGTCGGCGAAAGAAGAAAAGGAAAAATTACAAGCAACCTCAATGTACTTTATGATGACATTTCAAATGAAGTTTATGTTGAATCCTCAAAAGGAAGAGCAAGAAGGCCTTTAATAGTCGTAAAAGATGGAAAACCTTTGATAACTGAACAGCAGATAAAGCAAGTTGAAAAAGGAGAAATGTCATGGTCAGACCTTGTAAATCAGGGTGCAATCGAATATTTGGATGCTGCTGAAGAGGAAAATGCTTATATTGCATTCTATGAAAATGAACTTACAAAAGAGCACACACACATTGAACTTGCTCCGCTCACAATGCTGGGGCTTACAACGGCACTTGTACCTTATGGAAATTTCAATCAGTCAGCAAGACTGAATGCAGGTTCAAAGAACCAGAAGCAGGCTCTTGGATTTTATGCTGCAAATTTTAATCTCAGAATGGATATGGATGTAAATATTCTTCATACTCCGCAGGTTCCAATGGTGCAGTCAATCATGCACAGCATCAGTGATTATGACAAGCATCCTTCAGGGCAGAATTTTGTTGTTGCAATCATGAGTTATGACGGTTACAACATGGAAGACGCAATTATAATGAACAAGAGCTCAATTGAAAGAGGGCTTGGAAGATCAACATATTTCAGACCTGCAATTGCAGAAGAATTAAGATATTCAGGAGGACTGACTGATAAAGTTTCAGTTCCTGACAAGGATGTAAAAGGATACAAATCTGAGAGGGATTACAGATTCCTTGAAGAGGATGGAATTGTTTATCCTGAAGCAAAAATTGGAGAAGGCGACGTGATAATAGGAAAAACTTCGCCTCCGAGATTCTTGAGCAGTTTAGATGAATATAATCTTGCATCAAACACAAGAAGAGAAAGCTCATTTGCATTAAAACATGGAGAAATGGGTGTTGTTGATTTTGTACTTCTTACTGAAAATGAAGAGGGAAACAAACTGGTTGAAGTAAGAATGAGGGACCAGAGAATTCCAGAAATAGGAGATAAATTTACATCAAGGCATGGACAAAAAGGAGTTATCGGCCTAATTGTTCCGCAGACAGACATGCCTTTTTCAGTTTCGGGAATTACACCAGACTTGCTTTTCTCACCACATGGAATTCCTTCAAGAATGACTGTGTCGCACCTTATTGAAATGGTAGGCGGCAAAGTCGGCGCACTTTCAGGAAGATTCATTGATGGAACAACTTTTGAAGCAGAGCCTGAAGAAGCATTGAGAAAGGAACTACTTTCTGCAGGATTCAGAGAAAGTGGACAGGAAACATTTTATTCTGGAATAACAGGAGAAAGACTCCATTCAAGAATTTTTGTAGGAGATATTTATTACATGAAGCTCAAACATATGGTTGCAAACAAATTGCATTCAAGAGCCAGAGGACCAATCCAGCTCCTTACAAGACAGCCAACTGAAGGAAGGGCTAAGGAAGGAGGATTGAGACTCGGAGAGATGGAGAAAGATACATTTGTTGCTCACGGAGCATCACTTCTCCTCAAAGAGAGGTTTGATTCAGACAGGACAGTTGTTCCCGTATGCGAAAACTGCGGATTGATTGTGATTCATGATGAATACAAGAAGAGAGCTTACTGCCCAGTATGCGGAGATGGTGTTGAAGTTACAAACATAGAAATAAGCTATGCATTCAAGCTTTTGCTTGATGAATTGAAATCGCTCTGCATATATCCAAAGATATCATTGAAGAATAAATATTGAACTTTGGATTATTTATATTTAATGAGGAAAAAATAACTGATAAAAAAATAATCAACTAAAATTCAAAATAAAGGTGCAAAACTATGGCAGAAAATGAGGAAATAAAACCAACAACCTCTGCAGCATCAGAGGAAATTCCACTTAGTGAAGAAGCAATTGAAGCACAGGATGAAAATATTTCACCTAAAGAAGAAGCAAAGAGGCAGGAATATATTGAAGAATTTGAAAAATATATTTTTAAAGATGTAAAAAATATCACATTTGGAATTCTTTCTCCAAAACTCATTAAAAAAATGGCTGCTGCCAAAATAGTTACACCTGAACTTTACGATAAAGAAGGATATCCTGTAGACGGCGGTCTTATGGACATAAGGCTTGGAGTAATTGATCCAGGCTTGAAATGCAAGACGTGCGGTTCAAAATTAAAAGAATGTGTAGGACACTTTGGATACATTGAACTTGCAAGACCAATAATGCATATTAAATTTATTGCTTTGATTCTCAATCTTTTGAGGTCAACATGCAGAGACTGCGGAAGAATATTGATACTGCAGAACAAGATTGGAAAATACAGCCAGCTTCTTGAAGATATTGAAAACGAGAAAGGACTTGAAGCAAGAAGAGAAAAAATAAAGGCAATAATTTCAGCAACAAAGACAACAAACAAATGCCCTCACTGCAATGTAAAGCAGCAGAAGATTGCTCTTGAAAAACCAACAACATACATTGAAGGCGACAAGAGAATCACACCTGTTGAAGTAAGGACAAGGCTTGAAAAAATACCTGACACTGATCTTGAATTATTTGGAATAAATTCTGAACATTACAGACCAGAATGGTCTGTTTTGACAGTTCTTCCAATTCCCCCGGTAACAATGAGACCAAGCATCACATTGGAAAGCGGCGAGAGAAGCGAAGATGACTTGACACACAAGCTCGGAGACATTGTCAGAATAAACCAGAGATTGTTTGAAAATATCAATGCAGGAGCTCCTGAAATTATTATTGAAGATTTGTGGGATCTGCTTCAGTATCACATTACAACATTCTTTGACAATGCTGTTGAACAGCTTCCACCGGCAAGACATAGAAGCGGGCAGCCATTGAAAACACTCACTGAGAGAATCAAAAGCAAGGAAGGAAGAATCAGGCACAATCTTGCAGGAAAGAGAACAAATTTCTCAGCAAGAACAGTAATCAGCCCTGACCCAATGATTGATTTGAATGAAGTTGGAGTTCCAATGGTTATTGCAATGAAACTTTCAGTTCCTGAAACAGTGACAGAATGGAATATTAATTATCTCAAAGAATTCATAAAGAGGGGACCCACTGAATACCCAGGCTCAAATTATATTGTAAGGCCTGATGGAAAGAAGAAGAAAATTACAGATGAAACAAAGGAGCAGCTTCTTGAGGAGATACAGCCGGGATACCTTGTTGAAAGGCATATCATGAACGGCGACATGGCTTTGTTCAACAGACAGCCAAGCCTTCACAGGATGTCAATGATGGCCCACAGAGTAAGAGTTCTTCCGAACAAAACATTGAGACTTAATCCTGCAGTCTGCCATCCATACAACGCAGACTTTGATGGAGATGAGATGAACCTGCACATCCCGCAGACAGAAGAAGCAAGAGCTGAAGCTGAAATATTAATGGAAGTTCAGAATCTGCTCATCAGCCCAAGATATGGACTGAGCGTTATGGGATGCATACAAGATGGAATCTCTGGAAATTATATTCTTACAAAGACACTTGAAATGCCAAGGCATGAAGCAGTTGACCTTTTGACATCAATTGGAATTTATGATACATCAAAACTCCCAAAGAGAGTCAAGGTTAATGGAAGAGAAATATTCAGCGTGCTTATCCCGAATGATTTCAATTTTACAGAACATTCAAGAAGATGCCCTACAAGAAATGACTCGTCGGCCAAGTGCACAGGAGAAACCTGTGTTTATATAAAAGACGGCGTCATGACACAGGGAATTATGGACAGGGGAAGTTTGGGAGAAGGCTCAGGTCTTCTGCTCAGAAACCTGCACAAGAAATATGGCGCTGACATGACACTCGCGAGCCTCGGAAAAATATTAAGGCTTGGAATAAAAGTTCTTAACAAAGTTGGATTCACTGTAAGCATTTCAGATACAGACTTACCAGAAGAAGCAAGCTCAAGAATCTCTGAGATACTTAACACTGCCGAAGAAAATGTAAAAGGATTAATTGATTCTTATTACAAAGGAGAACTTGAAGCTTTCCCAGGAAGAACAATCAGTGAAACACTTGAGATAAAGATACTTGAAATTCTCAACAAAGCAAGAAACGAATCAGGTTCAGTTGTTGCACAGTATGCAAACCAGACATCATCAACAATGGTTATGGCAAAGAGCGGTGCAAGAGGAAATCTGCTCAATCTGGCTCAAATGGCTGCATGCGTAGGACAGCAGGCTTTGAGAGGAAAAAGAATTGACAGGGGATACAGAAATAGAACACTTTCCTCTTTTAAGAAAAATGATTTATCGCCTGATGCAAGAGGATTCATCAGACACGGATTTAAAGGTGGATTAAAACCACATGAATTTTTCTTCATGGGAATAACAGGAAGAGATTCACTTATGGATACTGCACTGAGAACACCTAAGTCAGGATATCTTTACAGAAGACTTGCAAATGCACTTCAGGATTTGAAGGTTGAATATGATAACACTGTAAGAGATTCAAGCAAGAAGATTATACAGTTCTCATATGGAGAGGACGGCGTTGATGTTGCAAAGAGTGAAGGTGGAATAATAAATATTCAGAGAATTGTGAACAACCAAAACTAAATGTTGAAGGCAATGCACAAAAATAAATGAGAATTAATGATAAAAGAACAAGGGGATGAATGATGAGCTCAATACTAAAAGAATATGAAGAAAGATTGAATCCTAAATTAGTAGAGGAATTAAAGGAAAAAATAAAAGGACTTTCTGATGCAAAAGCAAAAAGAGTCATAGAAATAACATATGAGGAATATGTTAATGCACAAGTTGAGCCCGGAGAAGCTGTCGGCCTTGTAACAGCAGAGTCAATAGGAGAACCAGGAACACAGATGACTCTGAACACGTTCCACTTCGCAGGAGTTTCAGAGATGAATATTACAATGGGGCTGCCAAGAATTATTGAAATTCTCGACGCAAGAAGTCAGGTTTCAACGCCAATGATGGAGATTTACCTGAAAAAAGCACATTCAAATGACAAAGACATCAGAAAAATTGCACAGACAATCAAGGAAACAAAACTCAATGACATAATCAATGAGTTCGTTATCAATATAGCTGAACTGAGCATAGAGCTTGTATTCAACAAGGAAAGACTCAATCAGCTTGAGATTACTCTTCCAAATGTTACAAAGATTGTTGAGAAAGCAACAAAGAATTACACCGTAAAGAAGAATGGGGACAATCTTGTCCTTAAAGCAAAAGGAAAGGAAGAAAACCTCAATCAGCTTTATCAGATTAAGGAAAAATTGAAAGAACTCCATGTAGGGGGAATAAAAGGAATAACACAGGTTCTCCCAGTAAAGAGAGAAAGTGAATTTGTAATTATAACAGCGGGCTCAAACCTTAAAGATGTTATGGGGCTCGACATTGTTGATTCTTCAAGAACAGTAACGAATGATATTTTTGAAATTGCACAGGTTCTTGGAATTGAAGCTGCAAGAGAAGCAATTGTAAAAGAAGTTTACAAAGTTATTGAAAGCCAGGGACTCAATGTTGACATAAGGCATATCATGCTCGTCGCTGATACAATGTGTGTAAATGGCGATATAAGAGGAATCTCAAGATATGGAGTTGTAAGCGGAAAAGCAAGCGTACTCGCAAGAGCTTCCTTTGAAACCCCATTAAAGCATTTGATTGATGCAAGCATGGTTGGAGAAGTTGACAATCTCGACTCAGTTGTTGAGAATGTAATGATAAACCAGCCAGTTCCAATTGGAACAGGAATGCCAAAGCTTGTAACAAAAGCTTCAAAGAAATAAGCAGAAGGGTATAAAAGAAGTGACAAGGCAAAGGCTTAAAAAGCCATATTTGCCTCCATAAAACACAATAATGATTAATGTATAAGGTGCAATAATTATGGCAAAAGACTCAAAACAAGACACAATTGCGGAAATAAGAAAGAACCTTGAGCTGAAAAAGCTCGTTTTAGGTACTGAAAGAACTATGAAAAGTTTGAGACTGGGAAAACTTGAAAAAGTTTACATGACTGAAAACTGCCCTGAAAATGTAAGGGAAGATTTGGCTCATTACGGCAAGATTTCAAATGCTGAAATAGTAGAATTGTCTGTTCCAAATGATGAACTTGGAACAATGTGCAAGAAGCCTTTTTCTATTTCTGTTGTAGGCTTGCTGAGGGTTTAAATTGAACAGGATTAAATTTGACTTGACAACAATCAAGTATATCCCAATTTTTGAAAACGTAACAAGATCCCATCTGAAGGACTGCATAATAGGCGAGAGTTCAATTCTTTTCATTGTGCAGGAGGGCGAAGCTTCAAAAGCAATCGGCAAGAATGGCCAGAATGCAAAGACTCTGGAAAGAATGATGAAGAAAAAAATAAAGATTGTTGAATTCAGCCCGGAAGTCAAAAAATTTGTTTCGAATCTTATATATCCATTAAAAGTTCCCGAGATAGAAGAGAAAGAAGACGGACTTTTGCTGCTGAAAGGCGCAGATGTCTCGATAAAAAGCATGCTCATCGGAAGAAATGCCTCAAATTTGAGGAACACTGAAAGCATAGCAAAAAGATATTTTGAGATAAAAGAGATAAAGGTAGTGTAAAAAAATAGGCGTTGTTGAAAATCTCGACTAATGCCTCGGTTGTCATCGGCTCCGGCCATAATTATTTGGTCGTTGAGTTGACATCCCCGTAAGGGACGTCCCCCTGTCAACTGAGAATGTTAACTGAAATTGGCCTACGCAAATTAATGGCAACTGCATTTTCAACAACGGCAAAAAATACAGAAAAGGTTTAAAAAGCCCCCACATTACCCAATAATACATTAATTTAATAATAATTGAATATACAAAAAATAGAGACGGAAAATAGATAATAAAGGTGCAAACAAACATGGGAAATAAAGCAAACGGACTGAATACCGGAAAAAGCCTTAAGAGAAGAAGAAAAGAAGGCAGATGGCATGACAAATGGTTTGTAAAAAGTGCTCTCAATCTTAGAAGGAAATCTGACCCATTGGAAGGCGCAAGCCAGGCCAAGGCAATTGTCCTTGAAAAAGTACAGCTGGAAGCAAAGCAGCCAAACTCAGCAATGAGAAAGTGTGCAAGAGTCCAGCTCATAAAAAACGGAAGACAGATAACTGCATTTCTGCCGGGAGACGGTGCAACAAAACTTGTGGACGAACACGATGAAGTTCTTGTTGAAATGATTGGCGGAAAAATGGGAAAATCAAAAGGGGACATCCCAGGAGTAAGATGGCAGGTAATAAAAGTTAACGATCAAAGCCTTAATGCACTTCTCAGACACAAAATAGAGAAAGCAAGGAAGTAAATGAGGAAATAAAATGACAAGTGAAGCTGTATCATTGAAAGCATTCAACAGATGGGGAACAGAAGGAGTTGTTGTGACAGATTTGGGTCTGAAAAATTATATATCTCTTGATGCAAAGATGGCACCAAAGACAGGCGCAAGATATGCAGGAAACAGGTTTCACAAATCAAAAGTGTTTATTGTTGAAAGACTTATAAACAAACTCATGAATTCCGGACACAAATCAAAAAAGCACACTAAAAGCTCAGGAAGATTTACAGGAAAGGGAGCAACAGCTTTAAAGATTGTAGAAGGCTCACTTGAAGTCATAGAGAAAAAAACAAATCAAAATCCAATAATGGTTCTTGTAAAAGCAATTGAAAATGCTGCTCCAAGAGAAGAAATAATCAGCATTGAATACGGCGGAGCAAGGTATCCAAAAGCAGTTGAATGCGCGCCGCAGAGAAGAATTGATGTTACCTTGAGATTTATGACACAGGGTGCTTATACAAAATCATTCAACTCAAGAAAGAGCGTTGTAAATGCACTTGCTGATGAGATTATAGCTGCATATAATATGAGTCTTACTTCATCTGCAATAGCAAAGAAGCAGGAGCTCGAAAGGCAGGCTGACTCCAGCAGATAAAACAATTAAAATATATTTATTTTTTCTTGTTAATTTCTCTTAGATTGTTTTTTTATAGAACTTTGTTTAGTGGACATGTCAAGAACTACTAATCATAGATTAGTGGAAAATTTCAAACATTATATTCGCTTTGAAAAAACAAATAAATTTAAAAGCTTAACAATTAAAAGTTATACTATGGGAAGTTTTATTGAAATGAATGATACATTGCAGATAACTATTGAGCAGGGCTTTCCAAAAGAATTGGATTATGAAAAACACAAAATAAAACCATTTACAGCTGATGATTTTAAAGATAGGATTTTTGAGTTTAAGGATAAATCAAAAATCAGAATATATAAAATACCCCCTATTCGCAATTTCCTGGTTCAGAATGTTAGTGGTAAATGGCTTTACTGGGGACTTATTCACATTATTGAACTTCACCATGATAATGTTAAACAAACAACTTCTGGAAAATTTAAGATAATTTATATTTACACACCTGAAGAAATGAAGCAGTCACACAAATTGATAGACGGAAATAAAGAGACTGATTTTTTTGGTGTAATGCAGTAATTTATTTTACAATATTACGTAAACAAGAAGAACAACAAGAACAATGTATGCAAAGAAGACTATGCTTGAATAATCCTCTACTGTGTGATTTTTGCGCAGGTTATGCCTTTCAGAAAAAGCTTTTTTTTCTGCCTTGATGAGCTGATGATTATAGTTCATTAAAATTCAACGCCTTGCTGTTTCTTAAGTCACTGTTTAATTGGTTTTTGATTTAATCAATATTAGTTGTTGTCCCACTTGCCTTTTACTTTATATTTGTCTGAATGAATTATATCATTTATTTCATCGCGAACCTGTTTTTTCGGTTTTGTGATGAATTTGGACAGTTTATAAAATACTAAAATGCCGAGCATGATGTAAACCCCCATTAAAATCTGTTCATCCATGATTTTATGAACGCTATCGTGGTTTATAAATTTTGGCTAAGTGTGTCTGTATTAATACCCATTCATATTATTGTAACCTGCTCTCTTGACTTGTAGCCATAGACATAGATGTAATTCCAGAACAAACCTTTCTTTCTCAATACTCTGACTGAAAAGCCTGCATTTCTAAATACCTGCTCTACAACTTCATTTTTCGAAAGCCATTCAACATTAGGTATTAATTTGAAAAAATCCCCATATTCTACAAAGCAGATTTTTCCCTCGTTTGGAAGGATTTTGTAAAATTCCTTGAGAATTTTTTCTATATCCTGCATGTAGCCAAGCATACCAACAGAAACAATTGCATCTGCATAAGTAATACTTGGATGAAGCCTTAATACCTGCTTTTCATCGTGTATTATTGTAACTCTTGCGTGCTCTCTTTCCTTTGAGTCCCATATATCCTGCTCAATTCTTTTTTGTGTAATCTTCAAATCATTCTTTGAGAGGTCAATTGCATAGACTTTTCCATTAGGACCCACCTGTTTTGAAAGCATGACTGTCAAGGTTCCTACACTGCAGCCGTATTCAAGAACTGATTTGCTGCGCACATTCCCAAGAAGCGAAAGAATTTCTTCTCTTACTTTATGGGGAAGGGAAAGCCTTTCTGTGAAAAGTGTAAAGTAGGCCGTGATATCATTTGCTTCTGTAATCATTCGCGGATCATAGTAAAGTGAAATTAGGAAATAAAGGGGAAAACCAAACATAACTAAGGATAATCCAAATTTCATTATGCTCCATGAAGTTGGCTCATTGTTGAGCCACAGTATAAATAAAGTAAGTATGAAAAGTATTGTGAGAATCGGTCCTGCTGTGCCAAACGGAACTTTAAAAGGTCTTTTTTTCTCAGGCAATTTTCTTCTGAGTATTGGAACAGCAAGTATTACAAAAATATACATTACAAAGCCAAGAGGAAGAAGAAGGTTAAGGAGAAGCTTGTAATTTCCGAAACCCATTGCAAGAATCAGCAATGAAACAAATGTCTGAAAAATTATTGCTTTGTAGGGGGTATTTGTGACTTTATGGATTCTTGTGAAATGTGACAGGAACAGCTTGTCCCTTGCAAGTGCAAGAAGAAGCCTTGGCATTGAGATTATTCCGCCAAATGCTGCGTTAATGAGTGCTGCAAAAATTCCAAATGACAAAAGTTCAACTATCTGGGGGTTATAAAGTTTTGATGCAACATCAAGAAAAGGGGACTGCGAGTTGACAAGAGTTTCCCAGGGAATTGCACCGAGAGAAACAATGCTTACAAGAATTACAAGAATACCCACCATAATTGTGCCGTAGATGAGTGATTTTGGGATTACTTTTTCAGGCTCATTGGTTTCTTCTGAAAGATAAGTTACTGATTCCCAGCCAAAGAAACTTTCTGAAATGAAGAATATTGCTACAAAAACTCCTGCAAAACCGAAGTTGAAGAAAGGCACGAAGTTTGAGAAATGCACTGCACCCAAGCCTGGAATTACAACGGCAAGAACTGAGCCGAATGTTATTAATGCAAGAATAATAAGGACTGCAGCGCTTGCATCAACTCCCAGAAATGCTACAAAGTTAAGCAGAAGTATTATGGCTACAGCCATTGCAATTTTATAGACAATATAAGATGGATCTGCAGGAAAAATTGTATTTACAGCTGCAACAACTGTTAGAGGAATTGTTATATTTCCGACAAGCCATGCTGTCCAGCCAATAATAAAGGAAAAAAATCGACCATATGACTGCTTGCAAAACTCATAGACTCCTCCTGCTTCAGGAAACATTGATGTCAGCTCGCCAAAGCATGATGAGACATAAAGTGCAAATAAAGAGAGAAGGACCCATGACAAGATTGATGCATTTCCTGCATATTTTGAAGCAATGCCTGTACCGTAAAAAAGCCCCGTGCCAGCTATTGAGGATATTGCAAGGGCAAGGATTGTCCAAAACCCCATGGATCTTTTTAATTCAGCCATTCAGGAATAAAGTTGTAGATTTAGTATAAAAAATATGAGTTATACTTTAAAGTGGTATCTTTGGCATTTTAACCCAGTTCTCAAATCCCATTTAATCCTTCTGGATGCTGCTGCTTGAATTTGAGATAGAGAAAAATACCAGCAGGGATTATTATTACCAGAAAAATCAGAATTTTGAAGAAAAGTCTTGAATTAAAACTGCATTCGTTTTTTGTTGATGACTGAAAAAAGCCGCATTTTCTTTCTACACATTTTTGATTTTGGATTATTTGGCCTTCTGCACATTTGAGGGTAACGCAGTTTCCGTTTACAAGAACTGACTGATTGCTGCACTCTATTTTAATGCATTGATTGTTTTCTGCTTTTTCATCCTGTGCACACTGGAGTTGTTCACAAGTGCCATTTACTATATGTTCATTCTGCTGACATTCTAATTTTGTGCAGCTATGATTAACAACTTTTCCTGCATTTCCGCATTCAAATACCTCGCAATTGTGATTGCTGCAATATTCATTTTCAGCGCACTGTGAACTATCACAGCACTGGTAAGATATACATTGATGCTGCTCTGGATATTGGCAATATCCACATTTTAGAGGATAACATGATATACTATTTTCACATCCAAATCCTGAAGGGCATGTCTCCGAAGATGTGCAGGAAAGCTCTGGTTTTGTATAAACTAGTATTTCGAAAGGAGTTTCCCCACATACCTGCTCTTCCTTTCCTGTGCCACCTCCTGAACTATTTGCTGCATAAAATGAAAAGCAGGGTATGATTTTAAGAGGCTTTGAAGAAACAACGGCTGGAAACTTTCCGGATACAAGAAGCGTCTGGTTTTTTTCAGGCGTTACAAGAAGATTAAGATTTGGCCTTGTTGCAATTATTGAATCTGTAGAAGCGTCTTTGATATATACTGTTAAATAATTTACGTTAAGAGTCTCCTGATATAAATTGAAACTAAATGTAACCTGACCATTTTCCTGACAAATATCATCCTGACAAAAATATTTCAATTCATATAGTGATGAAACTGGTTTTGCTGATAAGAAAAATAAAGATATGAGAAATAAGGTGATTGGGTAATAGAAAGACTTTTTACGCTTTTTCATAGAATATTAGATTTATAAAGTATATTTAAAAGTTTTTATAAAAAATTAATTTTTTTTGTTAGAGGGAGTTTTTGAAACATTCTCTTCTGTAAGAGCTTCATTGCCTCCATATTTACCTACTTGTTTTTTATAATAAAAATAGAGGACTGCAAGTGCTCCGAGTATAATGATTATAACCATTATCCATATCCATGACTTTGAGCTGGAGGCTGTATTCGATTCAGAAGATGTACTGGTTGTATTGTTTGAAGATGAAGCAGTTGTTGTAGTTGCCTGTGTTGCAGGTGTTGTTTCTGTATTCTGTGTTGTATTTGTTGATTGTACAGAAGATTGTGTCTCTGTCACCGCTGCAGGTGCTGTTTTTGCAGCTATTGTAAAATAACTGAAACCTGGACTTGATGCAATATAAGTTACGTCGCTTGTGCTTGATTGTATTTTTCTGGTTGAAAGCTCATTCCACACATTATCATGCCATCTTAACATTACAACATTATTTTCAGAGATATTGTTGTCAGTAAGCCATGACTTTGGAACCTTGAATTCCAGTTGTGTTGAAGATATATCTGCATCTTCTATATTTGTTTTTGAAACCTGAACAAACTGATAAATTTTTGAGTAAGTTGCTGAAGATATTGCACTTGTGGTTGAAGGCTGTGTATTAAGTGTTGCAACGCTTATTGTTACACTTGTTGCTGCATTTTTTGATGTGAAAAGTAATTTGTTAATAGGTATAAGTGAATTTGATATGTCATAGGTTACTACAGAGCCAGGAGGTATGCTGTCCCATTGTCTTGCAGCACTGCTTATTTCAGAGGATATTGTTGTTGCCCCGCCACCGCCCCCACTTGAAGAGGAGGTTGTAGTTGTTGAAGCTGTTGTTGTAACATTTCCTTCTGCTGTGCTGTTGCAGTTTGCATTCATATCGCAGCTTGTGACATTGTAATAATATGCTGTTCCTGCTGAAAGTCCAGATGCTTGCACTGAGTGGGATGTGCTGAAAGTATTATCTCCTGAAACACTTGTAAGTGAACCAGATGCTGTTCCATAATTTACAGATTCATTTGTGTATTCATCCGTATTCCAAGTTATTGTAAAAGTTGTTGTACCATGGCTTGATGAAACACTGCTTATATTTGGCCTTGTTGTGTCGCTTATATTGAATGCATTGTATAGTGAATATGAATTTCCATTGGTATCATTGCATGTAACACTAATATTATAGTTTCCTGTTTTAAATTGAGTTATACCACTTGAAACAACATAATTCCTTGTGTATAAAGTACCTGAAGTGTTTTCAGATGAAGTTAAGTATCCTGCTATATATTGAGTCTGGTTTGTAAAATTGTATAC
>Ga0210057_1006274_pt1 | contig 14833 bp, 19 predicted proteins | sample CryGeyCG2114_010_2_FD_183968 | JGI IMG/M metagenome (GOLD analysis project Ga0210057, IMG submission 183968) | Groundwater microbial communities from aquifer - Crystal Geyser CG10_big_fil_rev_8/21/14_0.10 (SPAdes) (version 2) | ecosystem: Environmental > Aquatic > Deep subsurface > Groundwater ... | reverse complement strand
ATTTTTGATAAGATAAGTCCGAGCTTGGCTCGGAGGCAGAGCAATCTTTAAATAGGCCGGGATAGCTTAGAGGTAGAGCAACGGTTTCGTAAACCGTAGGTCGAGAGTTCGAATCTCTCTCCCGGCTCTTTTAAAATAATGGAATTTCAAAAAAACGTTTCATTGAAAGATTACACAACTTTCAAGATTGGCGGAAAGGCAAAATATTTTTGCAGGGTTTCGACTAAAGAAGAATTAATTGAGGCAACTAAATTTGCAAAAAAAATGAAGTTGCCGTTTTTTATTTTAGGCACAGGCAGCAATCTTTTAATTTCCGATAAGGGATTCAACGGATTGGTTATTAAAATTGAAAATTGTAAATTGAAAATTAAAAATTGTAAAGTAAATGCCGAAACCGGGGTGCAGTTAAATAAATTAGTAAGTGTTTCAGCTGAAAAATCATTAAGCGGTATGGAGTGGGCCGCGGGAATCCCAGGGACCGTGGGGGGAGCTGTATATGGCAACGCGGGAGCTTTCGGGAAATCAATGAAAGACGTAACCAAAACCGTAACGGTTTTGAAAATCCCAAATCCCAAATCCCAAATCCCAAATAAAATCCAAATTAAAAAATATAAAAATAAAGAATGCCGTTTTGGTTATCGGGACAGCATTTTCAAAAAGAGAAAAGATTTAATTATTGTTTCGGCAACTCTTCAATTAAAAAAAGGAAAGAAGAAAGAAATCGGGAATATAATGAAAGAATACTTAGGGTATAAAAAGAAAACCCAGCCCTTGAATTTTCCTTCGGCAGGCTCCGCATTCAAAAACCCCAAAGGTTTTTTTGCCGCAGAACTCGTAGAAAAGTGCGGATTAAAGGGAAAGAAGATTAGAGATGCGAAATTTTCCGAGAAACACGCCAATTTTATTGTCAATTTGGGCGGAGCTACAGCGCAAGATGTAAAAAAATTAATAAATCTTGCAAAAAAATCGGTAAAAAAGAAATTCGGAGTGGTCCTAGAGGAGGAAATACAAATTTTTTAGTTATAAACTCAAAAGGAATTGAAAGAAATTTTTTAGCAAAAAGATTTCTTGAAAAAATCGCCTATTCGCCCGAAAGCATTAAAATTTCCTTGTTTGCTCGCCAAAATCCGCAGGATTTTGGCGAGCAGAAAAGCCCCGCCCCGCAAAAGCGGGGCGGGGCGGAACAATCGCTCTCAAAAAACGAAAATCCGACTTTTTCGGAAAATCGGAAGTTCGCTTCGTATTTACTGGCTCCGGGAGCAGGATTCGAACCTGCGACAAACGCCTTAACAGGGCGCCGTTCTACCGCTGAACTATCCCGGAATAATAGCATGCGAATAGCGCGCCTTTGCTTTCAGCTTCGGCAATGCGAACGCGCCCATACGAATGCTAGTTTCATTCTAGCAAAAATTTTGAAAAGAAAAAGGCCCATCAAGGATGGGCCTCAAAAAGCGAAGGTTGAAAGGAAATAGTAGGTTTTTTTATCTTTGACGACAATAGGATTGCCGCGGCCATCCTGCAGGCCTGAACAAAAAGCCCGTATGGCACATCGCATTCTGCAGGATCATGAACTTGAGCATCGGGTTTCCATTTGTTTGTGATTTTTAATTTTTTACCATTCGGTTCAAAACGAATATTTACATTTCCGGCCCGAATTATTGCATAGGACTTATCTTTTGGTAAAAAATCACATATCACTTCTGCCATTTTTCTTCCTCCTTTCTAAAATTTCACCTGCAATAAACATAACCATCGCAAAAGCAACTAGATAAGTTGAAAAAGTAAAGAATTCTGTTACTTTTGTTCCGAAATCACTTTCCACTATCATCTGCCCCATTGCCAACAAGGCAATGAAAAAGGCGATATGCATCAAAAATTTCCCCATCTTTCCTTCCTCCTTTCAAAAATTTTAATCTATTATTTATATAGCATAATTCTTTATTAAAGTCAAGTTGTTTTGATTTTTCCAAAATATGATAAAATATAACTAATGAAAATCAAGATTAATCTTAATATAAAAATCAACAAAGTCATCAAGTTTTTTATTCTTTCTGACCTTCTTTTTTTGGGCGGCTGGAGTTTGGTTCAGCCAATTTTCCCCATTTTTATTATTGAGAAAATTAAAGGAGCCACTTTGGTCAGCGTGGGTTTAGTGGCCGGCCTCTATTGGCTGGTAAAATCCTTAATCCAGATTCCGGTAGCTAATTACTTGGACAAAAATGACGGAGAAAAAGATGATTTTTACGCCCTGATCTTTGCCCTCACCTTGGCTGCCTTGGCTTCTTTCAGTTTTAGCCTTGTTCATCAATTATGGCATTTGTTTTTGGTGCAGTTTCTTTATGCCGTGGCCATGGGATTTTATGTTCCTTCCTGGTCTGGAATTTTTTCCCGGCATCTTGATGAAAAACGTTTTTCTTTTGACTGGTCTTTGGACAGCACGGTTGTCGGCCTTACTTCCTGTGTTTCTGCTGTTCTCGGCGGCATTTTGGCAAATTGGCTCGGGTTTTCTTTTGTTTTTTTTGTGGTGGGCGTTTTTTCCCTTTTAAGCGCCGTCCTCATTTTTTCTGTTCCTGCTTTGATTATTCCCAAAAAAACAACAGACGCCCTCCCTCCTTTAATGCGCGACCATTCTCCTTCTAACATCAACCGCTGATATTCCTTATATTCATAAGCCGGTGCCTGCCTTTGATGTTGAATTAGTAAAAAAGACGACTCTTCGCGGGAACTCCGCTGGAAAAGGCAAACCAATCCAACAAGCGGCAACTGGCATTTTGGGCGAACCAGTTTCAGGAAATAAGTATGCCATTGTTATTGGCATTGCGGACTATCCGGGAACAGGGAATGATCTTAAATATACTTATGAATTTGATTCCTTGCAGAACGGCCAATTCACTTATTATTTTGTTGATGCCGGAATGTTGTGGGGAAAGATTCTTTCTTGAATGACTTGCTTTTATAGTCATAGTCCTAAGTTTAAAAACAAAACTCCGCTAAGACGGAGTTTTGTTTTTGGATTAAATAATTTTGAGATATAATAAAAATATGACTAATCAGGAACTGGCGAGAATTTTTTATGAGATAGCCCAGTATTTGGAAATGGAGGGGGTGGCTTTTAAGCCCCAGGCGTATGAAAAAGCCGCTCTTGTTTTGGAGACCTTGGAAGAAGATGTGAAAAATATTTACAAAAAAGGAGGGATTAAGGCCTTAGAAGAAATTCCCGGAGTGGGGGAGAGCATTGCGGGAAAAATCTGCGAGTATCTGCGAACTGGTAAAATCCGCGAATATCAGCGATTAAAAAAGAAGATGCCGGTTAATATTGAGAAGTTTGTTCAGGTTGAGGGCCTTGGGCCGAAGAAGATTAGTATCTTGTATAAAGTATTAGGTATTAAGAATTTGAAGGACTTGGAAAAGGCGGCTAAGGCGGGAAAAATAAGGAAACTTGAAAATTTTGGAGAAAAAACAGAGAAAAATATTTTGGAAGGAATTGCTTTTTTGAAGCGAAGCAAGGGAAGATTTTTATTGGGCGAAATATTGCCAGCAGTGAAAGAAGTCCGCGAAAAATTAAAAAAATTGAACGAGGTGGAAAAAATTTCCGTTGCTGGCTCCATCAGAAGGATGAAGGAGACCATTGGAGATGTGGATTTTTTGGTGATTTCCAAAAATTCTAAAAAGGTGATGGATTTTTTTGTTTCTTTGCCCGGAGTGATAAAGATTTGGGGCAAGGGAACAACCAAGGCCTCGGTAAGAATGAAAGACGGTTTTGATATGGATATCAGAGTGGTGCCGAAGAAAAGTTACGGTTCGGCCCTCCAGTATTTCACCGGCTCAAAAGAGCATAATATTGCCACGAGAAAAATTGCCATGGACAAGGGATTAAAACTTAGCGAGTACGGATTATTCCGCGGAGCGAAAATGATTGCTGCCGAGACCGAGGGAGAAATTTATAAAAAATTAGGCATGCAGTACATTGAACCGGAGATGCGGGAAAATCAGGGAGAAATTGAATTAGCCTTAAAAGGAGAGTTGCCAAAGATCGTTGATTATAACGATATTTTAGGGGATTTACATGTTCATTCTAATTGGGATGGCGGAGCGAATTCTCTGGAAGAAATAGCCGGGGCAGCTATGAAAATGGGTTATCAATATGCGGGCATTGCCGACCATACGAAATTTCTGGCGATAGAGCATGGCTTGGATGAGAAAAAATTAGACCAACGCAATAAAGCAATAGATAAACTAAATTCCTCGTTACGCGTTACGCGTAACGCGGTACGCGTACTTAAAGGTTGCGAGGCAAATATTATGGCTGACGGCTCCATTGATATCAAAGACGAGGCCCTGGCAAAACTGGATTTTGTCATTGCCGGAGTACATTCCCAACTCAAGATGACCAAAGAAAAAATGACGGAAAGAATTATTAAGGCAATGAAAAATCCAAACGTTGATATTATTTCCCATCCCACGGGAAGAATCTTAAAGCGCCGGGATGAATATGAAATTGATTTTGATAAAATTCTGCAGGTGGCGAAAGAAACAGGAACCATTCTGGAAATTAACGCCCATCCCAGCCGCTTGGATTTAAAAGATATTAATATTAGAAAAGCCAAAGAGGCAGGCGTGAAGATGGTTATTAATACGGACGCTCATCATCTTGAACACCTCCGTTTTATGGAGTACGGCATCAGCCAGGCGCGGCGCGGTTGGCTGGAGAAAAAAGATATAATCAATGGCTGGCCGGCGGAGAAATTGTTAAAAATGTTAAAATGATTTAAACGGGATGTAGTACAATGGCAGTATTTACCCTTGGGGTGGGTAAGAACCGGGTCCGATTCCCGGCATCCCGAAAAATTAAATGTTTATGAACTTGCTTAAAATAGGACATTTGAATATCAAAATTTACGGCAGGACGCAAGGCGTGTTTTTTAGGGATTCTAGCAGGCGAAAAGCGAAAAAATTAGGCCTTAAGGGTTTTGTAAGAAATGAAGATGATGGAACAGTCTATATTGAAGCCGAAGGTGAAAAAGATGCCTTAAAACAGTTTTTAGCCTGGTGTCATAAAGGATCTTGGCTGGCAAAAGTGGAAAAAGTAGATTATCAATCTGTATCTGAAATTAAAAATTTTCCTGATTTTGTGATAGAATATTAAAAGCGGTGCGATAATAAATTTATGAATCGGGAAAAGTTTGAACAAATTGTGGCAGAGGGGATTGAGGACATTCCGGAAAAGTTTTTGCGGAAATTGGATAACGTTGCCATTGTCACTGAAGACAACCCTACGACTGAACAAAAAAAGAAATTAAAGATCGGGAACGGCTGGACTTTGTTCGGCCTTTACGAAGGGGTGCCGCAGTCAAGGCGGGGAGTTCATTACAGTTCTCCGCCGGACAAAATAACCATTTTCCAAAAGCCAATAGAGGAAGAAGCAGACAGCGAAGAGGAAATAAAAGAAATAGTGAAAAACACCGTTTGGCATGAGATTGCGCATCATTTCGGCATGGATGAACCAAGGGTGCGCAAGCTAGAAGCCAAAAAAAGGAACAAATAAATTTTTTAAAAAACAACCCCGCCACCGGGGTTGTTTTTTAAAATCGCGGTTATGCACGAGCTACCTTTACAGCACTCGGTCCTTTTTCGGTTTGTTCCACCTCAAAAGTAACTTCATCACCTTCTTTAAGGTCATTGAATTGCAAACCTTCAGAAAGATTATTGGAGTGAAAGAATAAATCTTTCGCTTCTCCCTCGCGGGAGATGAATCCAAATCCTCTGTCTGTCAATCTGGCTATTTTACCTTTCATGTTTAAAAAGTTAAATAAATTATTTGTAATTATATAGAAACTCAACCTTGTTTCTGTACTATTTGAAGTATAGCATATATAGTATAATAAAACAATGACTGAAAATATCCTGGAGGTTAAAAATTTAAACGTCAGTTTTAATACTGAAAGGGCTCTTGACAACCTGAGTTTTAATTTAAAAGAAAAAGAAAATCTGGTTGTGGTGGGACCCAACGGCGCCGGCAAGACCGTTCTCTTAAGGGCCCTACTCGGCATTATTCCCTTTAAAGGAGAGATAAATTGGAAAAAAGATGTGAAAATCGGTTATGTGCCTCAAAAATTTTTGCCTGACAAGACAATACCTTTAACTGTTGAGGAATTTTTTAAATTTAAAATTCGCAATGCAAAAAAAATTTCCGAATCCCTGAATCTGGTCGGCATAAAAAACAAATCAATTTTAAAAAAGAAAATCGGAGAAATTTCTTCTGGCCAATTGCAAAGAATCTTGATTGCCTGGAGTTTGATTGATAAACCTGACATTCTTCTTTTTGACGAGCCAACTAGTGGTATTGATATAGAAGGTGAGGAAACGATTTACAATCTTTTGGCCCATATAGAGAAAGAGCGGGATTTGACAATTATTCTTATCACCCATGATTTGAATGTGGTTTACAAATTTGCCAATTCTGTTTTGTGCTTGAATAAAAAGGCAATTTGTTATGGTTCTCCACAAGAGGCGCTTGGGCCAGACAGTTTAAATCAGCTTTACGGAGGAGAGATAAAATTTTACAAACATGATCATGGACATTAGTTTGTCAAGTTTAATTACAGCAATTTTTGTCGGCGGAGCAGCCGGTTTTCTCGGTTCTCTGATGGTAACAAAAAGAATGGCTTTGGTTGGCGACGCTCTTGGCCATGTGGCCTTGCCGGGCATGGGATTGGCTTTGTTGTGGGGGATCAATGTCTCTCTTGGCGCTTTTATTTTTCTTCTTATGGGTATTTTACTGGTCTGGTTTTTGGAAATAAGAACGGAACTAATGACCGAAACCTTGGTGGGTATTGTTTTTGTCTTAAGTTTGTCTCTGGGTTTTTTAATTGTTCCCAACCCGGAATTACTAGAGGCTCTTATTGGAGATATTTCCAAGGTTTCTTTGGCAGATGCCGTGTTTTCTGTATTTTTTAGCATTTTAACGGTGATGGCGGTGCGAAAAATTTATCAGCGAATAATTCTTGCCTCCATTTCAGAAGATTTGGCAGCCGCGAATAAAATAAATATTAAAAAATATAATTTAATTTATCTTTTGGCCATTGCGGTGATTGTGGCTTTGGGTGTAAAGGTAGTCGGCTCGCTTTTGATAGGCGCCTTGGTTATAGTGCCGGCAGCCAGCGCGAGAAACATCAGCCAGAATATGCGGCAATATGCTTTCAGTTCCGCTTTTTTGGGAATTTTAAGCTGTGTTTTGGGAATAATTTTCTTTAAAATAACTAATTTTCCGGCCGCCCCCCTTATCATTCTAACCAGCATCTTCTTTTTTATAATTTCTTTGATTTTTAAGAGATAATAAATTGTCCCAAACTTATCTCAGTATCACCTAAAGATAGCCATGACCATCGTTAGGTGCTATTATGAAATATAATGTAAAATACAAAAATATGAGAAAGAAAAAACGAGAAATAAGGTCAATTAGAGAAAATTATTCTAGGGGAGAATTGGCAAAGGAAATTTTGAAAGGTTTGGTAGTGGGCGGGCTTATTGTTGCCAGTTTTGCCTTGCCGAATCTGCCGCAAGTTTTTAGTTTTTTCGGTATTAAAAGTTCTAGAGATAGATATCGGATGAAAAGAGCTATTGATTCTTTACAAAGACAAAAATTAATTGATCTTTATGAAAAGGGCGAGGAGATGGTAATGGAAATTACCGAAAAGGGCAGTAAAAGAATTCTGAAATATAAATTTGATGAGATGAGAATTGAAAGGCCTAAAAAATGGGATGGCTATTGGCGAATTATTGCTTTTGATATTCCCCAAAAATATAAAAGAGAGCGAGATGCCTTAAACAGAAAATTAAAAGAAATGGAATTTTATCCATTACAAAAAAGCATTTTTATTGTTCCGTTTGAATGCAGAGATGAGATTGATTTTATCGGCGAATTTTTTAATGTTAGAAAATACATAAAATATTTTCTTGTAAAAAATTTAGATACCGAAGACGAAAATTATCTAAAACAATATTATAATCTATAAAATTGTCTGATTAAATTTTCAGAGTAGAGTATCACCTATCTATGGTTATGACCACGATTAGGGGATAATATCTGAATAATACCAAAATAACGATACACATCTTTAATTTTAAGATAGGTTGCTTTTTCTTAAGAAACTTGCTTAAATGTGAATAGGTTTTAGTTCATTGAGAAAGAAGGATTCCTGTTTCGCGGGAGAATTTTTTTGAAAGGAGGTCACGTATGAATATAAATGGATTTCTTGCAAGAGCAAAGAAAAATACTTATGCTTCAAGTAGCGAAGGTAGTGAGAAAATTCTTGATGATGGAAGTAAGGAATTAATTTATGAAGAAGATGGTTGGAAATATAGAGATAGGTATTTTGGCCTCGATCCATTTATAGGGCAAGAAGTTGTTTGGAAGGAAGATAAATTAGTGTGGGCAATGAATTATTATGGAAGAACTCTTTCAAATTGTGTTCCAACCAGAGAGGTTTATCAGTTTTTACGAAAGGCATTAAAAATGATTAAAAAATCAAGCCCTTTTCGTGGGCCAAGAAAGTTTAGAGAAGGTGATTTTTTATATACCACTACAGTAAACCAAGAAGCCGAAAACTTTATAGGTCTTGAGTTGATATTTTATAAACATTCTACAGTTTATGAATTACGTTATCATGATGGGCTAGTTAGAAATAAGTAAAAAATCGGGGTGGCAAAACCACCCTTTTTATTTAAATAATTTTTTGTTAAAATTAAAACAATACTTCATCCGAAGTGGCTTTTGAATAAAATTTTCAGTATACTAAATGATTATGGACAAAAACAATATTCCCCGGCACATCGCCATTATTATGGATGGCAACAGGAGGTGGGCAAAAAAGAGAGGACTTCCTGCTTTTAAGGGACATCAACAAGGGTACGAACAATTCAAAAAAATTGCCGAACATTGTAGCAAATTGGGAGTTAAAATTCTGACTGTCTACGCTTTTTCTCTGGAAAATTGGAAAAGAAGCAGAAGAGAAGTTTTTTTTCTGATGAATTTATTTAAAAAAGGACTGCAGGAGCAAAGAGATTATTTCAGAAAAAACAAAATTAAACTGAATGTGATGGGCCAGATAGAGAGACTGCCGGATGCCCTGAAAAATCTTGTTTATAAAATAATGGCGGAAACGAAAAACAATAAAGAAAGAATTTTAAATTTAGCCATAAGTTATGGCGGAAGAGAGGAAATTCTCGTGGCAGTAAAAAAAATACTCAAAGAAAAAACCAGCCCTTCAAAAATCAGCGAAAAAATTTTCAGCCAATATCTTTACACTGCTGGCCAGCCAGACCCAGACCTTGTCATCCGCACCAGCGGGGAAGAGCGCCTCTCCGGTTTTCTTCCCTGGCAATCGGTTTATTCGGAACTGTATTTTTCTCCAAAACTTTGGCCGGATTTTACCGAGAATGACTTGGAAGAAGTAATAAAAGAATTTCAAAATCGCCAAAGGAGATTCGGTCAATGATTTAAGTTTTAAGCTTCATGTTTTATGTATTTTTATTTCTGGCGCTTTTGGGAACCGGGGTAGGGTTATTTCCCATTCCTGAAGATATCATTGTTTTAAGCGCCGGGGTAGGCATATTTGAAGGAGAGGGCGAAATATTTTTGGTTTTTTTAATAATTTTATTGGGGATAATCATAAGCGATTCTCTTATTTTTTTCGCTGGCAGAAAATTGGGCGCAAAAATTTTTAACTTTAAGTTTTTCTCTCTCTTCCTTCCCCAAAACAAAATTGAAAAAGTTCAAAAAATATTCAATAGTCATTATTATAAATTGATTTTTGGCGGAAGGTTCACTTCAGGTTTCAGGCCCGTTATTCTTTTTACAGCCGGCACCTCCAAAGTTTCTTATTACGCTTTTTTAATTATTGATTTTTTCGCAAGTTTAATTTACATTCCCTTCTTGCTTTTTCTCGGCTATAGGTTTTCTTATAATATTGATAAATTGATTAGAGGGGCGACACATCTTTACCATATTATTGAAATTGTCATAATTTTAATTATTGTCGGCTGGCTTGTTTTTAGATTGTCAAAGAGGATTTTTGGAAATCTTGACAAGAAAAATAATTTAGCATAAGATTCTCAAAAGAAAGATCTTTGATTTTAAAAGGAGGAAAGATGGATTTTAGGATTTTTGGTGGAAACACAAAAAAGAATTCAGGAGCTAAGGTTCTATTGGAACAAGGGGGAAAATATCCAATTCCCGCAGAAATAAAATATGCTCATATTCATGCCGGGAAACTTTGCTTTGGTGATTTATTGAATATCTCAACGCCAAAACGGATAAAATACTTAGCAGACAGGAATAAAAAAATAATAAAAATACTAGAAACGCAAAGGGGAAAATTTATTGAATTGATTCCCGCGAACTTCCTCAGTTTTCCTGATTGGGATGGAAAGAAATTTACTCAAGTGGAATTTCATATAGGTAATTCCACGATACTTTTTAGGCCTATCAGGCCGTTCTCAATTCCAACACCCATTTTTAAAAGAATAGTACCTTCTTAGATTATAAGGGAGCGCATTGCGCTCCCGCTTTTATTTTTTTTTATGATATAATCTAATCAATGATTATCAAGGTGGGAGTTTTGAGAGGCGGGCCGTCGCAAGAGCATGAAATTTCTCTTAAGACAGGAGAGGCAGTGCTTAATAACTTGCCCAAAAAATATTCAGGCAAAGATATTTTGCTGAGCAAAAACGGCGAATGGTTTTTCAACGGCCAGTTTAGTTATCCGGAAAAAATTATCCGTTCAGTTGATGTTGTTTTTAACGCCCTGCACGGCCATTTTGGCGAGGACGGCAAGGTCCAGCAGATTTTGGAAATGTTTAATATTCCCTACACCGGCTCCCGGGTTTTTTCTTCAGCTCTGGGAATGAATAAAATTTTATCCCGCGAGGCATTTAAAAATGCAGGATTAAATATACCGCGAACGATTATAGTAAAAAAAGATGAAAATCTTCTTGAAGTCAGTCATAGGATTTTTAGAATAATGGGTCCTTCATGGGTTGTTAAGCCGGCTTCCTCTGGTTCGTCAAAGGGGATTTTCATCGCTCATAGTTTTAATGATTTAATTTCTGCTATAGAACAAGCGGCGGCCTTGGATTCAAAAATTATTATTGAAGAATATATACAGGGGAGAGAGGCGACCTGCGGAGTGATTGCTAATTTCAGAAAACAAAAATATTATTCTCTGCCAGTGATTGAAATAATTCCTCCCTATGGTCATGAATTTTTTGATTATGAGGCAAAGTACAGCGGCGGGACGCGGGAAATTTGCCCGGCGAATTTTGATATGGAAACAAAAAGAAAAATAGAGGAGATGGCCCGGCTGGCTCATCAAGTATTGGGATGCAGGCATTATTCCCGGGCGGATTTCCGAATTTCAGCGAGAGGGAGAATTTATATTTTGGAAATAAACACTTTGCCCGGCTTAACGGCAGAATCTCTCCTGCCAAAAGCAATCAATGCGGTTGGCGCTTCTTATCCTGAATTTCTAGACCATTTAATTACCCTGGCTTTAAAGGAGTGATAGGTAAAGTGAAATAAAAAGTGCTTCCCTTTCCTTCTTCCGATTCAAACCAAATCCTGCCCTTATGGACTTCGATAATGTTTTTGGCGATAAACAAGCCAAGGCCGGTGCCTTCGGTCTCCATTTTTATCACATTAGGCGCCCGAAAAAATTTCGTAAATACTCTCGTTGCTTGACTTTTAGGAATTCCCATTCCTGTATCTTGCACTGAAAACTTTATTTCCTTCCCATTACTTTCTAAAATAACAGTTACCTTGCCGCCTGTTTTGTTATATCTAATAGCATTTTCAAGAATATTCTGAATAGCCAACTGCATTTTTTCAGCATCTATTATAATCGGTGCCAGTTTTTCTTTTGGCTTTTTAAATTCAAAGATTAATTTTTTCTTTTTAATTTCTTCCTGAAAAGATTCAATAATTAATTCAATAATATCTTCAATATTGGCCGGTTTCGATTCGTAGAGATATTTTCCTTCTTCAATTCTGCTGACATCCAGAAGGTCATTGATTAAATTAATCATTCTTTCATTGGCACCGTAAGTTTTTTTAATAAATTCTCTTTGTTCTTTGGTGATTTTTCCCATATCGCCACCCAATAACATTTCCAATGTCCATTTTGTCTTTGATAAGGGAGTTCTCAATTGATGAGCTGCCAGGGTGACAAACTCTGTTTTTAATTTTTCAACAATTTTTTCCCGGGAAACGTCATGGAAAATAATCACATATCCCCCCAATTCCGAATCTTCTCCGATTAAGGGAATGGTGGTTACTTCTATTACAGTGTTTTCTTTAGGGTTAAGGTTTTCTCTAAAGACCTGTTTTATTGACCCATTTTTTAATATAAGATTAATTAATTTTTGGAAAAAGAGATTTTCTTCTAAGTTATTTAATTTTTTTCTTTCAATTTTTTCTTTTGGCAATCCAATCATCTTTTCTGCTTCCGGATTAACCATAGCGATGGTTCCATAGGGGTCAAGGACTATTAAACCATCAGCAAGACTTTGAATAATAGTTAGAGTTTTATCTTTTTCCTTTTCCGCCAAATTCTTTGCCACCTGCAATTCCCTTGTTCTTTCCTGGACTTTTTTGTCCAATTCCTGAGTTAATTCTCTCAATTGTTTGTTTATTTGCTCTACCTGAAAGGCCGGTTGAATAATGAGTTTTCTTGAAATCAGAATTATGCCCAAACCCGAAAATAAAATAGCCAAGATAATGGCCGCTGCCACGTTAATGATCATCGTCATTATTTGGCGGTTAACTGAGGTAAGGGAAAAGCCGATTTCAACTCTGCCTAAATCATCCAGAATAGGCGTGGAGAGGACCAGGGTTTTGGAACTGTCAATTTTCGTCGGCTTTTTGCTGGTAAAAGTTAAAGGCCTGTCCCGGTCATCAAGAATGAGTATGTAATCAATTGCATTTTTATGTTTCTGACTGATTTCCTTGACTATTCGCTCCAATTCAACTGCGTCTCCGTAAAGAAGAGGGGACTCCACACTGGTGGAAATAAACTGGCCCAGAATTTTCCCCTGTTCAGTTATCTGGTTTTTCATTGTTTGGGATTGATTGTGAATAAGCAAAGCGGCCAGCATAAACAAAACGCCAACTAAAACAATAGCCACCCAAAGAACGAATTTGAGTTTTATGCCTAAATCTCTTTCAAACATTCTCTCTTAATCTTATTTTTTAGCAGCCAATTTGCACTTCGGCTTTATCAGACAGTAATCAGCGGCAATGGTATAATCAAGGCCGTGAATTTCTTTTATGAGCGTCTTAAACGAGGAGTACATTTCATCGTTTTCCGTCCTCCAGCCAATATATTCCGGGTTAATGGCTGTAAGAATGGATTTACTGGCAGGCGTCTTGATATCCATTTCTAAAAGGGCCTGGACAATTCTTCCTTTCAGTCCGGTTCCTAGATCAAAGGTTCCCACCAGAACTGAATCAGCCATTATTTTTTCGCTTTTGACAATTTTTATACCAGGATGGGAAACTTTGTCAAAAACCGATTTTCTCACTGCCCCGGCTTGGAATTCTCCGGAAATCAGAGTCTGGATAACAGCGTTGTAATTTGGAAAATACTGAACTCTGCCTTGCTGGCTGGGATATTCTATGTCCGCCTCTTTAAGCCATTTATGAGCCATTAAAGTGCCGCAGGTTGATTTTTCATCTCCATAAGCAAAGGATTTACCTCGCAAATCAGAGACAGAATTAATTCCGCTGTCTTCCCTGGCGATTAAAAGACAGTCAAAAACAGATTGATTCTCCTGGCCAATTGGGCTTACCAATGGCTGGACGCAGTAATCTTTTCTGGCCTCCGTATAAGTGACTGGAGTAAGATAGGCCACATCCACCACTCCCAAACCAATGTCATTAATAGCCGCGCGATAATCGCGCGCCACCCGTAATTGAATTTCCATATTCAGTTTTTTTGCCAGATAATCCCTGACTTGCCTCCATTCTTTATAGATTAGAGTGGGATCTTCGTAAGGAACAATTTCTATCTTGAGAATATCAGCTGCTTTAGCCACTTCCACCCAAGAGAGTGATGGTTTTTGGGTTTCAATTTCTGGCTTTTGGGCTTTTTGCCAAGTGAAATAAACGGCCCCCAAACAGATAACAGCAACAATAATCAGGATATAAATTATTTTTTTCATTGATGTATCCATATGTTTATCTTATTGAGTTTTTTCTTCCGTTTTGTGTTCCTCCTCCAAAGTAACCCATTCTTCAAAACGCCATTCCACCCGGTCATCGGGCCTGAGATAAAATTTTTCAGGCATTGGCTCTGATTTTCTTTCTTCCAGCAGAGCGGTCTGTTTATTGGTGATAAACTTGCCATTGACATAATAGAGCCAATAGCTGTTGTGTTCGCCGTTTTTTATGCCCATTACTTCATCAATGAGATTAGCTTTGTGAATCTTTGGATCATAAATTGTTTTTATGTTGAGATTAGCGGCCTTACCGCACTCCAAAGTGGCTTCATAAGCAGTCATTCCTTCGTGCCAAATACCCTTGCATTCCTTCTTTTGGCCGTATTGATACGGTTTAAAGACCACAGCGATATTATAATCGCCGGCCTCTTCTTTCCAGGCCGACTCTTCTTCTGTTTCTTCTTCTGTTGTAGTTGCGGATTTTTGGGATACCCGCTGGTAGCCCATCACGGCCAGGACCGCAATAATTATCAAAGCGAGAATTAAAACAAGATTCTTCTTCATTTATTATTTTCATTTATTGTTTTTTTCGACCTTTGATTTTATTATACATTATACTATA
>Ga0210057_1006273_pt1 | contig 14833 bp, 24 predicted proteins | sample CryGeyCG2114_010_2_FD_183968 | JGI IMG/M metagenome (GOLD analysis project Ga0210057, IMG submission 183968) | Groundwater microbial communities from aquifer - Crystal Geyser CG10_big_fil_rev_8/21/14_0.10 (SPAdes) (version 2) | ecosystem: Environmental > Aquatic > Deep subsurface > Groundwater ... | reverse complement strand
TTTTGTTGGCAATGGCTATAGCAAAAGTCGTAAAAAAGAAATAAACCATAATCTTAAAACCCATTTATCTGTCTAATAGTATGAACAAAAATAACATTTACCTAACAAAAATAACATCAGCAATTATATCTGCAATTCCAATTCAGTCAGTTGCTCCTGTATTACCTCAACAAAACCTTGAAACAATACTCTCTCCGACTTATGAAAGACCAATTCCATTTGACTTAAACAAGGATTACAACAGCGGAGCAGTAATCAGGCGCGTTTCTCTCTCTCAATTACCAGAAGGCGTTTTAGGTTTCTACAATCCTTCATCTCATACAATAACAGTTGCAAGTGATCAAAGCAATTATGTAGAAAGATTTGTCACAGAACACGAATCCGGACACGCAAGAGGATTAATAGATGAACAAAGAACGGACAATTATGCCACTTCGATAACGGGATATAATTTAAGGCAAATAGCTTCACAACCTCTCGTTCTAAAAAAATAAAATGCAAAAAATAATCGCAATCGGAGCAGAAGCAGTAATTTCAAAAGATAAAGATAAAATAATAAAATCAAGAATTCCAAAGTGCTATCGTCTTCCAATTTTGGATGAAAAACTAAGAAAACTTAGAACAAGAAGCGAAGCAAAAATAATAGAAAAAGTCGCAAGAATCATACCGGTTCCAAAATTAATTTCTTCAGATGACGATAAAAAAGAGATTGTAATGGAACATATCGCAGGAAAGAAGTTATCAGACAATTTAGAAAAACTTCCAGTTACCCTAATATGCAAACAAATAGGAAAATCGTTAGCAAAATTACATGATTTAGGAATAATCCACGGAGACCTAACAACTTCCAATTTAATCCTTAAAAATAAAGAGGTTTACTTCATTGACTTCGGCCTAGGCTTCCACAGTAATAAAATAGAAGACAAAGCAGTAGACTTACATCTAATAAAAGAAGCCTTAGAAGCCAGACATCCAAAGATACATGAAAAAGCATACAAGGCAATTCTTGCAGGTTACAAATCTTCTAAGGATTATCAAAAGACAATCAAACAATTAGAAAGGGTAAAAGCTCGAGGGAGGTATAAACAGCAATATTGATTTTCTGAATATTATTTTAAAGTAGTACAGCTGGTCAAGTAGTATTTATATATCTGGCAAGCTCGATAAATTGATGCGATTAGTTCTAAAGCAAAATAAACAAAAAGAGTTGATTGAAAAAGAAAAACAGATATTTAATCTGTCTTTTTCTAAATTAGCAAGAAAATTGCGTATTGCAGATGGTAAACTAAAGGCTTACTATTATGACGGGATATTGCTACCAGAAAAAATATTTGAAAGGTTTGAGTTGAAAAAAGAGTTCGAGAAATATATTATCCAGAAAAAATCAGATACCTGAGGTCAATCAATAGGAGGAAAGCTTTCAGAAGGCTCGAGCATAAAAGAACTTTTACTTCCCCCTGAAAGTATCGAACTATCAGAATTTTATGGGATAATGCTTGGAGATGGAAATCTGACGAAAATAAAAAAGTACAAGATTAGAGTCTATCAAATAAAAATAGTCGGAGATTCAAGACACGATAAAGATTATTTAGTTAATTTTGTCAAGCCATTAATGGAAAATCTTTTCAAAATTAAAGTTAACCTCTATAAACCAAAAGTAGCAAATGCCCTATACCTCTCGTCAACCAGTAAAAGATTAGTCGAATTTCTTGAAACCAAAGGATTCAAACCAGGAAACAAAATAACAAATAAATTAGGTATCCCTCAATGGATAAAATCCAACAATAACTACCTAAGAGCATGCATTAGAGGTTTATTTGATACTGATGGTTGTATCTATAAATTAACCAATCAAAATAGTTATCAAATTTGCTTCACAAATTACAACCCGATATTATTAAATGATGTGAGAAACAGCTTGATCTATTTGGGGATAAAACCCTCTAAAATAACAAAAAATAGAGATATAATGATAACGAAAAGAAGTGAATTACAAAGATTTTTAAAAGAAATAAGGTTTTCTAATTTTAAGCATCTAAATAAAGCAAAACTGTGGAATTTAGCCCCTTAGAATAGTGGTCAAGTTCGCGGGCCTTTGGCGCCCGAAACCCCGGTTCGAATCCGGGAGGGGCTATCTAATAGCTTTATCTCTTAAAATTGAGGGATTTTAGAATTGAATGATTAAAGATTTGCATAGCAAATCTTTTTAAACCTCCAATTCAAGTCTTAAACATGGCAGAAGCAAAATCGATACTTAAGATAAAACCAGCAGAAGTAGAGGCACTTGTAATTGAATTAGCAAGGAAAAACATACTCCCTGAGAAGATAGGTCTTATTTTAAGAGACCAACATGGAATACCAAAAACAAAAGCCATTACAAATAAGAAAATATCTCAGATTTTAGAGGAAAATAATCTCCCTATAAATGCAGAACAAAGTCACATTTCAAAAAGAACAGACAACCTAAAAAAGCATATTGAAAAGCACAGCCATGATTACACTGCTAAAAGAAGACTTACAGAAAGGTTGTCTAATCTTAAAAAGTTCGAATAAAGAGGAAATTTAGATGTTAGAAGAAATAAAGAAAACAATAGAAAAATTGGATTCTCTTTCAAAAACAAAACAAATAAAAGTAATTTCCCATTATGATACCGATGGAATAACTTCCGCAGCCATTTTCTCCAGAGCACTCCAAAGATGGAATAAGAAATTTTCTATGGAAATCGTAAGATGTTTAGATGAAGAATATGTTAAATCTCTTCCAGAAGATAAAATTCTTATCTTTCTAGATCTTGCTTCCGGAAGTCTTCCTTACCTATCTGAAAAAAAAACTGAAATATTTATCTTCGATCATCACGAACTAACAGGAGAAATTCCAAAAAATGTAACTATGATTAATCCTCATTTATTCAAAGAAGAAAATATTTCAGGAGCAGGAATCTGCTATTTATTCGCAAAGGTGCTTTCAAACCAAAATGTAGATCTCGCAACTCTTGCCACGGTGGGCATGGTAGGCGATCAACTAGAAAAAGAACTTGGAAAAACATACAACAGTATACTAAATGATGCAGACGTTCAGATAAAGAAAGGCCTTTTACTCTACCCTGCAACACGTCCCTTAGATAAAGTTCTAGAATACTCTTCCTCCTTATACATTCCGGGAGTTTCAGGTTCATTCTCAGGAACTTTGGGATTGCTAAAGGATGCAGGTTTAGAAAAAAAACAAGCTTATCCTTCCTTGGCAGAATTAACAGAAGAACAAATGGCAAACTTGATAACTGCGATAATGCTCAGAAGAATAGGTGGAGGAGACGAAGATAAAATAATAGGCAATTTGTATCTAATAAAATTCTTCAACAAACTTGAGGACGCGAGAGAAATATCTGCTTTAATAAATGCATGTTCAAGAATGGGTTATCCTCAAATAGCCCTTGGTTTTTGCCTTGGAAATAAAGAATCAAAGAAGCAAGCAGAAAAAGTCTATATCGAATACAAACAGAACATTGCAGCCGCAATGAGATTCATAAATGAAACAGATAAAATAGAAGGAAAAAATTATACAATAATTAATGCACAAGACAAAATTAAAGACACAATAATAGGAACAACCGCATCGATAATGTCTCACTCCCCCTTATATCCTGAAGGCAATGTTATCATAGCTATGGCTTATAATAAAGACAAAATAAAAGTCTCGGCAAGATTGGTAGGCAAAAAAGGAAGAAATGTCAGGGAAGTCTTAACACAAGCTACAATACCTCTAAATGGAGAAGTTGGCGGACATCCAGGAGCAGCCGGATGCTTAATCTCAAAAGAACACGAAATGGAATTCACTAAAACCCTTCAAAATATACTAGAAGTTGAGTGGATAAATGTTTAACATATCAAATATTCATAGGCAAATTCTTTTAAACCCTTTATTATATTCATCTTCATGCTAGAATCCAAGTTTCTCTTAATAAAATGCCCTCGTTGTAGAAAACCACAGATTATATTTGGAAAAGCCACATTAAACGTAAAATGCTTAAAATGTAACAAATTATTGGTAAAAACTACTGGTGGGAAAACAAAGATAAAGGCGGAAATCAAAGAAGTACTATGAAATTAGAAGAAAATGAAGCAGTCTTATGTACAGTAAAAAGAATAGATGGGACTACAGTATTCCTAGAGATAGAAGGCAATGGCTTAGGAACAATGATCTTCTCAGAAGTTTCAGCAGGGAGAATACGTAATATTAGAGACTTTATCGTAATTAACAAGAAAATTGTCTGTAAAGTTTTAAGAATAAGAGGAGAAAACATAGAACTATCCCTTAGAAGAGTCACTGGAAAAGAAAGAGAAGAAGTTCTAGATGACCACAAAAAAGAAAAAAATCTTCAAAGCATGCTTAAACCTGTACTAAAAGACAAGTCTATGGAAGTATTTGATAAGATAAAAGCAGAATATTACATCCCCGATTTCCTTGAGGAGGCAAAAGAAAAACCAAAAATTCTTGAAAAATTCATGTCAAAGGCAGAAGCTCAGCAAATGGAAAAAATATTTACTGAAAAAAAAGAAAAAGAAAAAGAAGTAAAGAAAATGATTACCCTTGTGTCTCTTTCAGATTCAGGAATAAAAGATATAAAATCTATTCTCGGAACAAAGGATGCTGAAATAAGATATCTTGGCTCATCGAAGTTCGCAATTTCTGTTAAAGCCAAAGACTTCAAACTTGCAAACCAGCGACTCGAACAAGTTCTAAAAGGAATAGAAGAAAAAGCAAAGGCATTAAAAGCCAAGATACAAATAAGATGAAATTACATTTTTACATAAACAAAGATGGAAAAAAAACATATACTCTAAAATATTCAATTAATGGAAAAGAAACAAAACCCGCACATTACAAATTTATAAGAAAAAATAAGTGATACTCCTTGCCCTAAAGGGCAAGGCTTCTATGCGTGATGCATATCCTGATTTCTCACATAATCTATTGCTCTCTCAACCTGAATAAATCCAAGGCTGGAAGCAAACTTCCCAGGGCTCCATAAATGCCCCTTTGGATATCTCAATCTTACTTTCGGATTGTTCTGGAAGAACAATCTTGCAGAAACTCCTTTCAATATTTGCAGTGCATAAGCAGGGCTCATGCTCAATTTTATCCCGACGACGCAATGCACATGCTCTGGCTGGACATTCAGCTCCAGAATTTTTATTTCGTGCATTGCTCCCGCCCTTCTGATACAGGCAGTTATCAAATTCTTCTGCTCTTCCTTGCCAAACATTTTGTACCTGTATTTTGTGCACCATTCAAAGTGCCACATAGATATTCCGACGCTGTGGCTCCTCCTTTCATACTTTTCCGCATAGCTCTCGCTAATCAAAACCTGTATTTCCATTTTACCTCCGCGCGAAGCGCGTTGTCGTGCTCCACAAAGTTTATTTACGAGAGAAAGCTACCACTACAAATGTTGTTCAGGGAGCAACAACTTGCTCTCCCTGTTTTATATTTATTTTAGTAGAAATAATTACCGCAATTCATTCATTGGCTTGAAAGCCAAGGATTTCTTGCGGAAGGATTAAAACAGCTTTTTTGTAATAGTCTGGATTTTGAATATTTGTTCCAATATGTAAGTGAAGTCCTTTTAATTTCAAACTATTGTGTTCATTAATTATTTCTTTAACAACCGAAAGAGATTCGCCATCTTCCAAAGAAAATCCAAACTTGCTCCAAGGTAATTCTCCAACCTTTAAATTGACTCTAATACCTATATTTATTGTTTTATTGAGACCTTTCGCAATTTTGCTTAGATTGACCAATTCTTCTTTATTGTCTACATTAACAATGCAAGAATCTTGCACATATTTAGTTAATTCATTAAATGGTTTATATGGTCCATTTACAATTATTTGTTTTCCATTATAGCCGATAGACTTAGCGATATCGTATTCGAATCCAGAAATGACTTCTGCTAAAACATTCTCTTTAAATGCCAATTCACAAACTCTTTTTAGATAGTTTGTTTTGAAAGAATATGCCAGTTTAAAGTTACTGTAACTTTTTGTGAAGGCGTCTCTTACCTCATTTATTCTTTTAATGAACAAAGATTCATCTAATAAAAATAAGGGGCTTCCAAATTTTTCTATTAATTCTTCCGATTTTTCTTTAGTCATTTGTATAGTCATTTTATTATATTTTATTTATTTTTATTATATTTATATACTTATCGATTTTGTATTTACTTTATAATTAAAACAAATGGTAGAAAGAACAGGTCTAATACCTGACGTTTACTTAACAGCTCAGTAATTAGTTAATTTTTTATACCTTCTCCTTTTCTTTTATTGATGAAGAAAACATTTTACGTAACCACTGCAATAGATTATGTTAATGCTGAACCTCATATAGGCCATGCATACCAAAAAATCGTAGCTGATGCTTTATCAAGGTGGCACAAACTTATTGGAGAAGATGTATTCTTTGTAACTGGAACTGATGAACACGGCAAAAAAGTAGCAGATTCTGCAGAAAAAATAGGGAAGAAACCAAAAGAATTTGTAGACAATGTTTCAAAAAAATTCAAAGAAGCATGGAAATCATTGAATATTGATTATGACAGATTCATAAGAACGACAGATGAAGACCATAAAAAAACAGTAATTGAGTTCATAAAAAAATGCGAAAAATCTGGAGACATATACAAAGGAACTTACGAGGGCTATTATTGCGTCGGTTGCGAAGCTTATTACACAGAAAAAGACGCACCAAATTTGCAATGCCAAATACATAACAAACCATTAGAAAAACTAAAAGAAGAATCTTATTTCTTCAAGTTATCTAAATATCAAAAATTTCTGTTGGATTTATATAAAAAACACCCTGAATTCATTCTTCCTAAAGAAATAAGAAATGAAGTAATAAATAGAGTAAAAAAAGAATTAAAAGATCTTAGTATAACTAGAACATCTTTCGACTGGGGAATACCTTTTCCTCTTGAAAAGAATCATATTGTTTATGTCTGGTTTGACGCACTCATTAATTATTACACTGCAACAAGACAAAAGGGAAAAGAAAAATACTGGCCTGCAAATATCCACTTATTAGGAAAAGATAATACTTGGTTCCATGCAGTTTACTGGCCTGCAATGCTAAAATCCGCTGGTTTAGAATTGCCAATAACAACTTTCAATCATGGCTTTTTGACATTCAACGGAAAAAAGATATCCAAATCTCTTGGAAATGCGATTTCAATTCAAACACTAGTAAATAAGTATGGGGCAGATACAGTCAGGTATTTTTCTCTTAGACAGTTTCCTTTTGCAAATGGTGATGATGGTGATTTTTCAGAATCTGCCTTGATAAACAGGAATAACAGCGAACTAGCAGACAAACTCGGCAATCTAGTGTCCAGAGTCTCTGCCCTAGCGGAAAGATATGGCTTAGAAAAAACTAAAACAAATAATCTTGAGATAAATTCAACTTATAAAGAAGTTTCCAACCACTTAAAAAATTACGAATTAGACAAAGCATTGAACGAAATATTTGCATTCATAGACAAATGCAATGAGTACATTCAAAACAAAAAGCCATGGGAAACTAAAGACAAAACAGTTTTGTATGAATTGTCAAACGCAATCAAGGATATCTCAATTCTTCTCTTTCCATTTATCCCAGAAACTTCAGAAAAAATATCTAAAGTCTTCAATTTTAAAATCTCTCTTTATGAATTAGAAAAACCATTAAAAATAATAAAGATTAAAAAATCTCCAATTCTCTTTCAAAAGATAAAATGAGATTATTAGAAAGAAAAGAATACATTGCCCGTAATATATATTGGTGTGACACTTGTTGTGATAGTATAATGCCTGGGGAGGTATATGAAAGAGATGCTTACATTGCAGAAAGAACTTCAGTTGAAAATCTCAAAATGACTAAAAAGAAGAGAATAGTTGTATTTAGGCATCATGTCATACCTGGTTGCAATCATCCTCCAGAACCAGATGAAGAAGATTCAATACATAACAGAAAAAGTATAGACGTTACTTCAAAAGTAGCATAACTGCAAAACAATAAAGTCTAAAAAGCCATTTTCAAGAGAATAGGAATGACTGAACCAAATTTAGGAATTATTCTAAAAAAAATAGAAAGGAAAGCTGGAAGACCATATGACTCTCAAGTAATAGATGAAGCGAAAATTGCATTAGAGAGAATAATGTCTAGAACTACAAATAGAGCACAATCAGAAAACACAATCTTTCAAATATTAAATGGTGTAGCGGATAATATTTCCTCATTTTATTTAGCTCCAAAAACCGTAGTCGAGATGATAGACGTTAGGGAGTTAGGAAGAATAGCCTTAGAAAGAGCCCAAGATGATTATAGAACACAATTTGCAGATGGCTCTATCACCTCATCGCAAGCTGGAACTATAATTAGAGCAGTATATTTGCAAGGAGAAGGTAAAGAAAGAATAAACCAACATCACCTAGGCTACACATCGAGTGGGTTAAAGCCTGCAAGCACACATATTTCGACAAGTAGAGACCCTTCGAATAGAACTTCAAGACAAGGTTTCACATAAAAAACTAATTAAACTCAATTTATCTCAAAACGTAGTGAACATAAAAAATAAAACTGTCTTAGTGACAGGAGGAAGCACGGGAATAGGAAAGGCAATCGCAGAAGCTTTCATTGCAAAAGGCACAAAAGTAATTGTCTTTGGATTAAACAAACCCCAATACTCGTGCGAATTCTACAAAGTTGATGTTTCCAAAGAAAATGAAATAAAATCCGCATTATCCAAGATAAAGTCGTTAGATATCTTAGTAAATAATGCTGGAATCTTCACTGGAAGTTTAGTTGAAGAGACAAATATGAATGATTTTGATGAAGAGATGAATATTAATTTTAAAGGCACATTTATGACTTGCAAATACTCAATCCCTAAAATAAACAAAGGCGGTTGTATAATAAACATAAGTTCAATACTTGGAATCAACCCAAGAGCAGAAGCTTCCGTTTATAGTGCATCAAAAGCTGCAATAATAAGTTTGACAAAATCTCTCGCCTTAGAGCTTGCTAACAAACCAATAAGAGTAAACAGCATAGCTCCTGGAGTAATTGATACTCCAATTTGGCAAAAAGGAGTTAGTTCCAGAGAAGAAGGAGAAAAAGATTTGAAAGAGAGTGCTTCAAAACATCCACTAAAAAGATCTGGAAAACCAGAGGAAATTGCCCATGCCACAATTTTCTTAGCAGAAAATGACTTCACAACAGGTGCAATACTTGCAGTAGATGGGGGAGCAACAATTTAATGACAAAGGACGAAGAGAAAAAAATCAGAAAATCTGTATTAGATATATTAAGAGAAAATGAATTGCTTTCTCTTGCAACCTATAACAAAAGAAAAAAACAGCCAAGTATTTGCTCTCTTTATTATACCTATAATGAAAACCTCATAATTTATTATTGGAGTGAAAAAAATGCAAATCATTCTAAAAACTTAGTGGATAATAGCCATGTTGCAGTAAATATTGCTAAATCTACGCAGGAGTGGGGTTCATCACTAAAAGGATTGAAAATTTATGGAACTGTTAAAGAAGCAAATAATAATGAGTTATTCATTGGAGGAATGCTTTATATTAAGAGATTTAAAGGTGTGAGAAAATTTGTAAAAATTGCTAAAGACTTTAACTCTAAAATTTTCAACTCAAAATTATATGTGATAAAGCCAATTAAAATTATAGTTCTTGATGAGAAACAATTCGGAAAAGAAGTTTATAAAGAGATAAACATAAAATGACAAAAGAAAAAATTTCCTATTCAGACTTCCAAAAACTAGACTTAAGAGTTGGTAAAATTCTGAAAGTAGAAGACCATCCAAACGCAGACAAACTATTTGTTTTGACAGTTGATTTAGCAGAAGATTCTCCAAGAACAATTGTAGCAGGATTAAAAGCATTTTACGAAAAAGAAGATTTAGAAGGCAAGAAAGCAATATTTGTTGTAAACCTTGAGCCTGCAAACCTTAGAGGAATAGAATCGAACGGCATGATTTTAGCAGCTTCAAACAAAGACAAAGAAACCGTAACAATCCTTAAACCAGAAAAGGACCTAGAAACTGGAAGTAAGATTAGCTAAAGACTTTTTATAATTTCATGGAGTCTTTTAGATTCTAAATCTCCAAGAGGTTGAACAAAACCAATATAGTCTATTGAAACTCCTTCGGGTGCATAAACTTTTACTTCTTTATTACCTTCAACAGATTCTTCAAGTTTAAATTTATTAAGAAATTTATTATTGACTCCTATTAGTACACCCTTTAATTCCTCCGCTCTTCTCAGAACATTTCTCCAACCTATCTCATCAGCTTTTGTAAAGTCAAAACCTTCAGCTTCAATAGTTTTGCGACTAACCGAACCAGCCAAAATAGTACTTGAGTTTATCTCCCCTACAAATTCCCTACCAAAAATATCAAAAAAATATTCTTCTTTTTGATGAATTCCAGCATAGGATTCAGCATGTCTAATAGAAGAAGGTCTAGAAAGTTCAGGGCAGAGTTTATCCCTTATAGGATGCTTTGCTAATGCTAAACAATTAGGTGCAAAAAAAAGATATCCGCTATATACTGGATGATTCCCAGAGAAATTAAAAAAACGCGAAGAAGCTAAAGAGCCAGTTTCAAATAAAATTTTTACTGCCTCAACTGAAGTTCCGTGATATAAAGGTGCATAGTCATAGGCCTTGCTAGAAGGTATATCATTAACAAGAGATTTTGCAATTTTTTTACTAACCAGTTTACCCATAAAAATCAATCAGAAAAACCATATATAAACCTTTCTAATTTAACTACTAAAGAAAGATAACAAATAGAACTATCTTGCAAACATTCTTGCAAACATTCCAGGCTCATTATATTTGACATTTGCTATTTTAGCGGCTATTTTCTTATAAGCAATAGATGCACTAGAATTTGGATTTGTATGTACTATTGCATCTTTTTTTGACAAAGCAGTTTGCATATTTCTGTCCTCAGGAATAACTCCAAGTATTGGAACTTCTAAAATATCCCTTATATTTGAAATAGACATCTCACTATTTCTGCCTTTAACTCTCGTAACAATAACTCCCTTAACTTCCTTGCCTTGTTCTTCAATAAACTTAATAGTTTTCAATGCATCTGTAACAGCCGGAACTTCTGGATTTGTAACTATAATTAAATCATCCGCCGCTTCAATACAACCCAAAGCCTCATCTCCTAACCCTGAAGCACCATCATAAAGAACAAAATCATCAGCCAATTTTTTAATTTTTTTAGCAGCATCCTTGAGTTTACTATGGTCAATAGACTTCAAATCTTTAACAGATAAAGAACCCGGAATAATTCTCGTTCCGGATTCATGTTCATAAATAGCATCTGCGATTTTAGCCCTTCCAAGCAAAACCTGATTCAAACTTACCGGAACAATAGGAGTTCCAAAATGCAAACCCAAATTGGGAGTTGTAAGATTTGCATCCGCAATTATAACATCCTTTCCAAAATAGTTCAAAGAAGCACCTAGATTAATAGTAGTGGTTGTTTTTCCCACACCACCTTTACCTGAAATTATTGAAATTAACCTTGTCATTCTATCTAAACTCTTTGAGTAAACAAGATTATTTTAAATAGCTTATAAACCTTTCTAACAAATCAAAATATTCTTTTAATTTATCGAGATTAACATTTACAATCTTGCCTTTGTAGGTAACTTTTAGGTTGACACCTTTTCTAAATTCATTCTCTCTTATCTTATCTAATTTTTCTATATCCCTAAACATTTCATAAAGTTCCAAAACTTCCAAAACAACTTTCTCTTTCTCATAAATCTTCTTCAACTGAACTAATTTAGCCCTTGGGGCATCAGGGACAGATTTCCACTTTTTTTCTTTCTTTAATCGCTTTTCCAACTTGTCAATAGCCATTTCAATCATGACTTTCCATCTAAGAAGTAAATTTATAATTACATCGCAAGTTTTTGTGTACTTTAAACTCACGTATAATAGATGATCTGCGCTAATTTTTTCCTTTATAATGTTGTCCATTCACGAAAACTACTTCCCCCAGAAGCATAAGTCTATACCCAAAATAAGTATTTATATCTTTCTAAAAAATTCCTCTTCCTACTTTAGAGTTATTCCAATTAAATTAAAAACTTTCCTCCTTTGTAAATTAGGATTTCTTTACCATCCTCCAAAAAGGCATTGACTTCCTTATACTCTGTGGATATAACATCTGTGTGTACAACACTTTCATTATAACCCATCTTCTTCCACTCACTCTTGCTGATTTTAGCTACATTCCCAGGATAGGACTCTTTGTAAGCCTCACCTAGGGCTATATGCATATTCCCAAACTCACCACCTATATTTTCATCAAATAAAGTTTCAGCCATAAACTTTGTGATTCTACTCAATCTTGAATCTGTCAAAGAAAACTCGCCTATTCTATCAGCACCTTCAGTTTTTATCATCTCTCTCAATACATTCTGACCTTGTTCAGCTTCAGCCTTAACAACTTTGCCCTTCTTGAATTCCAATTTAATGCCCTTAATGATGTTACCATACCTATAAAGTGGCTGATTAAGTCTTACTTTCCCTTCAGTAACTCTACAATCCGGCGAAATAAACACTTCAAAACTTGGAATGTTCCTTCCGCTTCCTCCCAACCATCTCCTATCTTTTCCTAAGCCAACTATCAAATCAATACCTTCGCCTTTCACATGAAGTTTTTCTATTTTTAACTTGTCCAATTTATCTTTAACCCTGTCAACTTCCTTAGCGATTTCAGTCCACTTCTTCACAGGATCTTTATCATCCAGATAACAAGCCTTAATTATCTCTTGCCAATACTCTTCTAAACTTAATCCTGCTTCTTTTGCGCTTGCTTCAGTACCATACAAAGCCAATGTCCATGTAAACTTTCCTTTATTTTCTTTATCTCTTCTCCAATCATAATACGACTTATATGCCTTGCTTCTATCCATAATCTTCCCGGGTTCTATACCTTCTAACTCTTTTTTATCTGTTTCAGCGATAATTGCTATCGAATGGTCTACTTCATCAACAACTCCCTTCAAATATTTTGCAGGAAAAAATTTCAATTGTTTATCATCTGCTAATTCATAAAATTCTCGAGCAAAATCATCAGGCAAGTACTGGACAATGGAATTTCCTCCAGCTTTCAAAACTGCTCTTCTTAACGAAATCAAAAAGGGTTTGGCAACTTCAGGAACCTGTAAAATAACAACTTCTCCTTTCTTAATTCCTTTCCCACTATTTAAGGCAAAATTTACCAATACATCTGCATACTTATCTAAAACCTCTTTTTTAGGAACATACATTGTTATTGTTAGCTGAGTTTCACTATCGATTCAGCAATATCACCTGTCTCTTCAAGAACAGATTTAACTTCATCTTCACTTTTTCCAGTCTTCTCCATAATCATCTCAACATCCTCTTCAGAAAATCCTTCTTGCTTTTCTCTAGCCTCTCCCTGAACCTGCCATGATTCCTGTCCCTGCATGCTAATCTTCATAACTTGCGGGTTATCAATTACAATTCTGCCGTCCTCTTTCTCAAAAATAACTCTCTTGACATCTACTTCCTCCTGATTAATGCCCATTTGTTTCATTAATCCCTGCATTTTTTTCGGATTCATTCCGCCTAATCCCGGTATCATAACTTTTCCTCACAATTAGCTTTTTTATATCTTTCCATATTTCTTCTGGAACAATAATAATCACAAAACCCTTCGGGTTTGTCCGTGGTTTTATGAGACCAAGGAAATACTCTGCATAATTAAACCACTGTCTAGAGACAGAGGATTTCACAAGGGTTAATATAGTTTTCCACAATAATAGACAATGGAAAATAGACCAAAAGTGGGTGTCGGAGTTTTTGTAATAAAAGACAGAAAGATATTAATGCAAAAAAGAAAAAATGCTCATGGTGATGGCTGTTGGTCTCTTCCAGGAGGACATTTAGAGTTTAATGAGGAAATTGAAGAATGTGCTGCCCGAGAAGTTTTGGAAGAAACAGGCGTAGAAATAAAAGACATCAAGCTAGGCCCTTATACAAACGACATTTTCAAAAAAGAAGGCAAGCATTACATAACAATATTTGCAATCTCTAATTACAAAACAGGCAATCCGACAATAATGGAGCCGGACAAACTTGAGGGGCTTAATTGGTTCTCTCTTGATAATCTTCCTTCCCCTTTATTTCTTCCCTTAGAAAACTTGCTAAAAACAGGTTTCAATCCTATTGCTCCTATTGGGGCTTAATCTCTACCTTCGTCCCGCATTCAGAACAAAATTTCTCATCTCCACTCAGAAACTTATTACATCCAGAACAAACAGGCTTCTTCTTATCCTTCTGGATTATAGTCTTATATCCCATTTTTCCTCCAGAAACTAGGGCTGAAAAAGCGTCCAATACTTCATCAGAATCTTGCAAACCTCTTAAATCTCTTCCATTCATCTTAAGCTATAGGCCAAAATATTTTTAAGGCAACAACTAAAACTGCTATTGCAACTATAAATCCTACAATCGCTGCAGGGCTAAGCATAAATTTACTTTTATACTCTTCATCATATCTCATCAACCCGCCGAAAACTCCGGGCATCTGCATTTTGCTGTCTGCCATAATACTTGATAAAACTAGAAGTATAAAAAGTTATTGTTAGAGCGGCTTTGTCCGGAATAGATTTTTCAAAACCGAAAATTAGTTAATCTTAAACACCTGAGTAGGATAGAATGCTTCAACAAAATATCCTACCCAAGTTTAATAATAAATTAGAAAGAGAAGTAAATAAC